>Ga0308397_1000010_pt1 | contig 191997 bp, 182 predicted proteins | sample Hotspr20SampleT8_FD_202356 | JGI IMG/M metagenome (GOLD analysis project Ga0308397, IMG submission 202356) | Hot spring phototrophic mat microbial communities from Mushroom Spring, Yellowstone National Park, Wyoming, United States - 20051001_T8 ...
ATTCCATCGAGGTCATGGCCATGGCTCAGGCCTTTGATGGGCTTGTCTTAGTGACAAGCTGCGACAAGATTACCCCAGGCATGCTGATTGCTGCCTTTCGCTTAAACATTCCAGCCATCATCATCGCTGGCGGACCAATGTTAACTGGAAAGTATAAAGGCCAGGAGGTTAATCTGATCTCGGCCTTTGAAGCTATAGGCAGGGTAAAAAAGGGGGAAATGAGCGAGGAGGAGCTCTCCGAGCTTGAAGCTTGCGCCTGTCCAACCTGTGGGTCCTGCGCCGGAATGTTTACCGCAAACTCTATGAACTGTTTGAGCGAAGCCCTTGGTCTTGCCCTACCCGGGAACGGAACCATACCCGCAGTCTACTCTGATAGGATTAGGTTAGCCAAAGAAACGGGAAAAAGAGCCGTTGAGCTTGTGAAGAAAAATCTAACTCCGAAAAGATTGGTGAACAAAAACTCCTTCTTAAACGCCATAGCGGTTGACATGGCGCTTGGTTGTTCAACAAACACTATCCTTCATCTCTTAGCCATAGCGCATGAGGCAGGCGTTGACCTTTCTTTAAAGGACTTTGACGAGGTATCAAAAAAGACCCCAGTTCTTGCTAAGCCTATCCCTGCTGGCCCGCATAGCGTGCCAGACCTACATCATGCTGGGGGCATCCCTGCCGTGATGAAGGAGCTTTCCAAGCTTAACTTGATTGACCTCTCGGCAAAGACTGTTTCCGGGTTGACTGTAGGAGAAATCCTCAAAAAAGCTGAGGTAAAAAACAGAGAGGTGATAAGACCGGTTGAAGACCCCTATCATAATGAGGGTGGGATTGCGGTTCTTTATGGAACGCTTGCACCTAAGGGCTCGATAGTGAAGACAAGCGCTATTGTCCCTCAGATGCTCAGGCATTCTGGTCCGGCTCGGGTGTTCAATTCCGAGGAGGAAGCCTATTCAGCCATTCTTAACGGAAAGATAAAACCCGGAGATGTGGTGGTGATAAGGTATGAGGGTCCAAAAGGTGGACCGGGTATGAGGGAGATGCTCTCCCCAACTTCGGCTATCGCTGGTATGGGTCTTTCGGAGTCTGTAGCCCTGGTCACTGATGGTAGGTTTAGCGGAGGGACCCGGGGTGCCTGCGTAGGGCATGTTTCTCCCGAGGCTCAAGAAGGTGGTCCCATTGCTCTGGTTGAGGATGGAGACATCATAGAAATAGATATCCCTGCAAGGAGGATCGACCTTAAGGTGCCTGCAGAGGTCCTTGCTGAGAGAAGAAAAAGATGGAAACCTCTAAAGAAAAAAATTAGCGGTATCTTGAAAAAGTATCAAGCTTTGGTAAGCTCAGCTGATAGAGGAGCCATCGTAGAGTGAACCTTTTTTATCACTTAGGAAGTCTTTTTCTCAGGTTCCTTAGAGATTGTGGTGGGATCTTCATCTTTTTTTGGCAGAGCCTTTTAGCTACCTTTAGCAGACCTTTTAGAGCAAGGCTTTTTATCAAACACATGGAATTCATAGGGGTCAAATCTTGGCTTGTAGTGAGCTTAACTGCCCTTTTTTCAGGGATGGTTACAGCCTATCAGGTTCATCATGCTTTGGTTAAGTTTGGTGGGCAGAGCGTGCTTGGGGGCGTAGTAGCCCTTACACTAACTAGGGAGCTTGGACCGGTTCTTACCGCTATAATGGTGGTAGCAAGGGCTGGCTCAGCCATCACCGCAGAGCTTGGCTCGATGCGCATCACGGAGCAGATAGATGCCTTGAAGATGATGGCCGTAAACCCCATTCAATACCTTATAACTCCAAGGCTTTGGGCAGGGGTTATAACAGTTCCACTTCTAACAGCTATGGCAAACCTAATCGGAATAGCTGGCGGGTATGTCGTAGGGGTAATGGTCCTTGGTATAGACCACGGTATTTTCATGGCTCGGATGGAAGACATGGTTGAGCTCCAAGACATCATGTCTGGTATCTATAAGTCTATCTTCTTTGGAGCCTTTTTGGTTTCGGTGTGCGGATACAAGGGCTATTACGCAAGCGGAGGTGCCGAAGGGGTTGGGAGGGCAACCACCGAGGCTGTGGTCATTTCTTCTGTAGGGATACTTATTTTTGACTATATTCTTACGACGCTATTTTTTTAGGAGAACCTTTGCTTGTGCGCGGAATGAGGAAGGGAAAGAGGAGACATGATAACCATAAAAAATCTAAAGAAAAGCTTTAACGGTTTTCAGGTTTTAAGAGGGGTTAATCTGGTAATACCCGAGGGGAAGACTACCTTTATCATGGGGCAGAGTGGAACTGGAAAAAGTGTGCTTCTCAAGCATCTTGTAGGTTTGTTAAGCCCTGATGAAGGGGAAATCTGGTTTGAAAACAGGGACCTTACTAAGCTTAGCGAAAAGGAATGGCAGGAGGTAAGAAAAAAGATCGGCTATCTTTTCCAAGAGGGGGCCCTTTTTGATTCCATGACAGTTGGGGAAAATGTGGCTTTCCCTCTGATCGAACATGCCAAATTACCTGAAAAAGAGATAGAAAGAGAGGTTGATGAACTTTTATCTGCGGTAGGATTGCTGGAAGCTAAGGATAAGTATCCATCAGAACTTTCAGGTGGTATGAGAAAAAGGGCAGCCTTAGCGAGGACCCTTGCCCTTCATCCTCAAGTGATCCTCTTTGATGAGCCTACAACCGGTCTTGACCCCATCTTGCAGAGGTCTATCTTTGACCTTATAATGGAGGTGAAAAATCATTTTAACCTAACCTGCGTAATCATAAGCCATGATGTCCCCTTAGCACTACATTATACGGATCAGATTGCCTTTTTACATGAAGGTGTAATTGTCCAGATAGGCTCACCTGAGGAAATAAAAAATTCGAACCATCCTTTTGTAAGAAATTTCTTAGATTCTGCCCTCATAGATGGGGCAAAGGAGGTAAGCCATGAAGGATAGAGGGAAGACAGAGGTCAAAGTGGGAATATTTGTTTTTCTTGGGTTGGTTGCTCTATTTTTTCTTACAGTGAGGCTTGCTCAGGAAGCCTTCACTCCCAAAAACACTTACAAGCTTTATGCTGTGTTTGATTCTGTCTCAGGATTGATCCGTGGAGCAAAGGTTGAAATGGCTGGGGTGCAGATTGGGAAGGTGGGAAACATCGAGCTTACACCTCAGGGAAAGGCTAAGGTTGAGATGAACATCTTCCAACAGTATAAGGTTCAGGAGGATGCGGTTGCTGTTGTTCGGACCTTTGGTGTTCTTGGAGATAAGTTTATCGAGATAAGACCTGGCAGCTTTGCAAGGTTTCTTCCTGAAGGGGGGATGATAGCCAAAACTGAGAGCCCTGTTGACCTTGACCAAATTCTTGCAAGCATAGGACCAACGGTAGAGGGTTTAAAAGAGCTACTCGGCACTAAAGAAGGGCAGGAGAACCTCAAAGCTTTGGTAGCAAACTTCCGGGAGGCAAGTGCAAGCATTAAAAGCATCGCTGAAAAGGTAGAAAAAGGAAGGGGAACTCTGGGTAAACTCTTAACCGATGAAAAGCTATACAGAGATTTGACTACGACTGCCGAAAACCTGAAGATACTTTCGGCAAAGGTCGAAAAAGGGGAAGGAACTCTTGGGAAGCTGATAAAGGATGAGGAGCTTTACAATCATCTCAAGAACACCTCGCAATCCTTAGAAAAAATAGCTAAAAAACTTGAAAAGGGCGAGGGAACTCTTGGGAAGCTGATAAGTGATGAAGAGCTCTATAAAGACCTGAAAGCCCTATCTAAAGACTTAAAAGCCACCTCTCAAAGCTTACACAACATCGTTGCTAAGATAGAAAGAGGAGAAGGGACGCTTGGTAAGCTGGTTAAGGATGAATCTCTTTACAACGAAGCCAAAAGGACCCTTCGCAGTGTAAACCGGGCCGCAAAAGGAGTGGAAGAGCAAGTTCCTATTAGCGTGCTTGGGACGGTTGCTGGAGCGGCTATGAAGTAAAGGGTATGGTTTATTTACTTTCGGCAAGCGCAGGAAGCGGAAAGACCTATACTTTAGCCTTAAACTATCTCAAAGAGCTTGCTAAACGGCTTAACCTTAAATCAACTCAAGGAGAGGGATATCCCCCTCTCCTTTCAAGCATCTTAGTCCTTACCTTTACGAACAAGGCTTCCTTTGAGATGAAGGAAAGGATTCTGACCTTTTTGGAAGAGATTGCCCTCTCTACGGAAAGGGGAGAGGATTTATCGAGAGAGACCGGTCTTTCACCAGATTTGGCTCAAGAACTTTTGAACCACCTTTTTCTTTACTATCATAAGCTACAGGTAAGCACCATAGACAGCTATCTTTATCGGCTTTTTCGAGGTTTAGCCTACGAGCTTGAGCTACCTTCTCAGTTATCGGTTGAAAAAAAGCTGTCAGAAGAATTCTTGGAGATGACTCTTTTAAACTTTTATTCGCGGGCAAAGGAAAATGAAAAGCTTTTCTCCCTTCTTGTTGAGCTAATAGACTTTATCCTTGAAGAAGAGGAAAAGGGCACAATTAACCTTAAATCAAAGCTAATAAAAAGATTAAAAAACTATATAGAGCAGCAGGTCCGAGGGAAAGAGGTTAAGCTAAGCTCTTCTTCCAAGGATATATCTGATAAGCTGCCTTATAAAAGAGCTATACTCTACTACAATCTACTTCAAGAGCTTAAACAGGACTTAGAGCGGATCCTCCTATCCCATCGCAAGGTCTACATGGGATTTTGGAAGGAAAAGCTGAAAAGGTATCTTTCCGATGAGGGCTTACTTCCTTGGATTTACTTTAAGCTTGGTAGGGTTGAGTGCTTGATAAAGGATGAATCCCAGGACACAGATGTTCTGCACTATCATAACCTAAGCCCAATATTTGAAAATCTACTGGCTGAGGGGCATCCGATCTACCTTGCCTGGGACCCAAAGCAGTCTATTTATCGCTGGCGCGGAGCAGACCCAGATTACCTTTTTTCCTGGAAAGCCTCCCTAGTTGAAAAAGGCTACAAAGTTTACGAGCAAAAGCTTGATAAAAACTATCGAAGCTGTAAGAACATCGTTAAATTCAACAATGACCTCTTTCTCCCGTTGAAAACAGATAGGGTTGATAGTTTAATTTTCCCTTTACTTAAGGCTTATTCAGGTCTCGAACCTAAAGGTAAAAACAATAAACCCCCAAAAGAAGTAGAAGAATTTTTCTTTAGCTCCTTTGCCCCGCTTTTTTGTGAAAAGCTAAGAGAAATGTTTAAAGACCTTGAGCAAACCTGTGAAAATAATTACAACGGGAAGGTTGTTATATATTATCTAAAAGTGAAAGACGGAAAAAGCTTGCCTAAGGATAAAATTCATGAAGTAATAAAAGACTTTTTAGAAGAGGTCAAAGCTAAAGATGAAGCTTCAGAAAAGCGGTCTGATACAGCGGTTCTACTTTTTAAGAATGATGCCCTTTCAGAACTTTATCAATTTTTATGGGAAAAGGGCTTTAGCTTAACCTCAAAGGAGATAGCCAAGCTTAACAAGTCTCCTTTTGTTCATGGTCTTCTGGGTTATCTTGAGCTTCTTCTTGATGAAAATAAAGATTTAGCCTTAGCTAAGGTCTTAGCCAACATCTTCCCCGAGATAGGGAGAGAAATTTTAGTAAACTATGCCCGGCTAAAATCTCTCCACAAGCCCTTGCTGGGTGATTCCGAGACGAAAGCCGAGGAATCTACACCTACTCTATGGGATTACCTTAAGTCTTCGCATCCTGAATTTTTTGAAAAAAACATCCTTAAGCCTCTGCAAAAAGGAAGGCTCCTAACTCCTTACGATTTTCTACAGCATCTATGGAAAAGTTTGAGCCTTTCTAAAAAGTTTCCTGATGAAAAGCCATTTTTTTACACCCTTCTTTCCCTTATTCTATTCAAGCAGAAGGAGGGCTATAGTCTGCAAAGCCTACTTTCATTTTTAATCGAGGAAGTTGAGGGAAGAAGTCCAAGCCTTTCAGAAAGGGCTGAAGTAACCCTAATGACCATCCATAGCGCAAAGGGGCTTGAGTTTGACAATGTAATAAGCGTTCTTGACTATCCAAAGCCAAAAGGGGGTTGGGGAGAAAGCTTCCCTCTTCGGCTTCAAAAAGAAATAGGTTTCTTTTTAGGTAAAAAATCTGAATTAAGCAACCTCTCTGAGTGGGGAGCCTACCTTGAGGAAAGGGCAAAGGAATTCATGGAGATGATCAACCTTATGTATGTCACCTTTACTCGAGCCAAAAGGAACCTCTTCGTGATAGTTCCAGTTAAAATGGAAAAGGGAAGATTAGTTGGAGTAAGCTATTCGGCAAAGCTCTTTTGCGAGTTAAGGAAGTTAATACCTATCGAAGATTTGCCCTTTATTGAAGAAAGAGGCGAAGTCGCTTTGTCGTAAAGCGAACGTATAAGCCTTAAAATATATTTTTTAAATCTATCTCGAGACCTTCTAAGATTATGGACCTTAAGATATCTCCAACCTTATATTCCTGATGAAGTTTAAACCCCTCTTCAGTCAAGGTATAGAGTTCTATTGTTTTCTTAGTTAGGTCGACAATCCAGTGTTCTCTAACCGCATGTATTGCGTATAACGATTTCTTACAAAACTTATCCTTTTTCTCCGTAGCGGGTGAGAGTATCTCTATTACCAAATCCGGAGCTCCTCTTATCTCTTCTTCCTTGATGATGTCTAATCGGTCTTTAGAAATAAAGATTATATCCGGCTGGACTACATCGCAACCCTCTTCACCCTCTAAAACAACATCCAGTGGGTAATAAAAAATCACTCCTGAACCAGTTTTTTCAACAAAAAGCTTGATTAAAAAATAAATTTGACCAGAAATTTTCTGATGATATGTAGAAGGTGCTGGGACCGTAATAAGCTCTCCGTCAAGTAGTTCATACTGCTTGTTTTCCCAAACGGGAAGGCTTTTATAGTCTTCATAGGTATACTTTATCTTTGGCTTGAGCACGGCGACAGACATTGCTAACACCTTTAAAGAGATTATAAGATTTTTATTCTATCGGGTCAACCTACTCCCCGAGCCACCCCTTTTTTGTCACCCCGAGGCGTTAGCCGAGGGGTCCCTCGGCGCTTACGCGCCTCGGGAGGACAAAGTGGAGGGGGACGCCGTACCGAACAAAGTGATGAGGGACGCCGTCCCGAACGAAGTGAGGGATGCACGGCTTACGCTCGGCAGGACAAAGTAGGGAACTTTTTTGAACAGCCTCAAGCTACTCGGAATTCTTTAAGAAAAGTTAGAAGTTCCCAGAAATCATTAACCCAACGGATAGCAGGTAAACTTTTATTCTTATAGACTATCAAAGGCACGCCCACCGCTTGGCAGAGCTTGGCATCAACTTCAGAATCACCAACATATAAAGTTTCTTTGGGCTCAACCTTGAATGCTTCTAAGATGGTAGAAAGGGCCCGATGGTCGTGCTTTGGGTATTCTAAGGCTGTCCTGATAAGATGAAAAAATTCTAAGAGGTTGAAATGCTTAAGAAGGGGAATGGTTGAAGTCGTTCGGTTGGTGCAAAGGGCAACATAAAAACGCTCCTTAGCCCAGCTTAGAAAATCGTAAAGCCCTGGTTCAGGCTTAAGATAGGAGAAAAATTGACTATAAGGTAAAGAGCGTCCTATCTCTTTAAGCTGTTCATAAAGATTTATATCCCCGTTTGCTAAATACCTTAGGCATTCGTCAACGGAGTGCATGTGGACAAATTTAAGGTCTTCCTCTTTCAACGGAGGTCTTCCTACCCTTTCAAGGATGGCGTTGTAGTAGGCTCGGTTAGCCTCTACGGAATCAAAAAGAACGCCATCACAATCAAGGACGATAAGCTTTGGCTTCTCAAAGTTCATCATCAACTTTTTCTTTCCAAAGTATAATCTGCAATAAAGTTTAGGACTGACTTGGCTTGACTATCCTTAAAAATGTTTAAGGCAGATTTAGCTTTTTTCAACAGCCCCTCTGCCTTAAGCCTTGCTAAAGAAAAACCTTGAGCCTCCTCAATCAGATCTCTTGCCCGAATAAAATCATCTTTTGTGGGATTAGGCTTGGTAAAAAGCTCCTTTAGCTCCCTTTGGTCCTCATCTTTTGCCGAACGTAAAGCCAGGATGACAGGAAGGGTGATCTTCCCTTCAAAGAAATCCCTGCCAAGGTCTTTTCCTGTTTCTTCGCTTATCCAGTCAAGAAGGTCATCGATTATCTGGAAAGCAAGACCAAGGTCGCAACCAAAAGAGCTTAGAACTCTTTGTTCCTCCGGGCTTGCCTGAGAAACTATGGCTCCCACTTCACAGCAAGCAGACATAAGGACTGCAGTTTTTCTGTAGATAACTTCAAAGTAGTCCTCTTCGCTCATGCTGAGCTTATCAAAATTTAAGAGCTGAAGCACCTCCCCTTCGCTCATCAGCAGAGTGGTCTTGGTTATCACATCCATAGATTGATGGTTGCTTAGTTCGCTTGCCATCCTTAAGGCTTTGGCGTAGAGATAATCGCCAACGAGGATGGTTGCCTGATTACCCCAAAGGGTTCGCGCTGCCCTTCTTCCTCGCCTAAACTCAGCAGAATCCACCACATCATCATGAAGAAGGGTGGCCGTATGCAGATATTCAAAAAGTAGGGAAGTTCGGTAGAGGTTAAAAGAAAAGTCTTTTTTTGAAGAATTTTGGCAGACCTTTGCGCTTAGCACAAAAAGAAGGGGTCTTATCCTTTTTCCACCGGCAAAGAGAAGATACTCGCTAACCTGATTTATAAAATCATTCTGAGAAATCCTCTCTTCTTGTAAGGCTTTTTCAATGTTATTTAGCTCTTCCTTGATGTAAGCTTTGATTTTTTCCTTCTCAAAAAGATGAAACATCAGCTAACTCCGACTTCTAACTTAAACTGGATGGGAAGCTTTATCAACACTATTTGCTTTGGGCGGGGGAAATGTTTGCTTGCCCTTTTAACGGCGTTTACTGCTGATTTATCAAGGACTTCAAAACCAGAGCTCTTAAGGACCTTTATTTCCTCAACCTCCCCTGTTGGGTTTAGTCTAAAGAAGAGCAAAACTTCACCTTCCCAGCCCATCCGCCGAGCAAGGTAAGGATATTCTAAATGCTCACGAACAAGCTTTGAAATTGTAGAAAATTGAGCCTCTTCAACCTTTCCTGAGGGCTCGCTTCTTTTTGTCATAGCCCCTTCCTTTACCCCTTCAGACCTTGAGCTAAGCGATATCCCTTCTTTGTTTGTTATGTTAATGGCTTCACTTACTTGATTTTTAGTGTCTACAGAAGTTTGAGTTTCGAGCGTTTCCTCTTTAAACTCCTCTTTCAAGGGTGGTTCGGCTTTAGAAATTAAATCTTGATGATAGTTAAATCCTTGCGGGATAGGTCTTTTAGTCTGATGATTTTCTGGTTGATTGTCCCTTAAATCAACCATGACTAAATCTGTTTGCAACCTGTTTATCTGTTCTTCAGAGCGGTAGAGAGTAATAAAAAGAAAAAAAAATAAAAGAAGATGCACAAACAATGAAAGAATAAAAGACCTAATGTTTAACCGAAGCAAGATAAAAAAGTGCGAGGGCATGTCTTTAGAATAACACAATTACACCAAATTTCACATGTAAAGGTTGTCTAACTCACTCCTATCCTGCCAAGCGTCCTTTTCTTGTCCTGCCAAGGGTAGCGAGGACTCACTTCCCGACCCCCTTCTTTTCGAAGAGAGCGAAAAATCTCTCTCGATAAAGTAAGATCGGAGACACCTCGCTGTGCTGGTTGTGAAAAAAACCCGAGGTAACAAAAGGAAAGCTCGGGGGACAAAGAGGAGCGTAAATCAGCCCTAATTAAAATTGACATCAGGGCAAAGGAAAATAGAATTAAAGATGGAGAGGTGCCTGCGGGTTTGCAATATGGTTTAAAAGGTTATAATAGTTATAGATTCAAGAATTTAAACAAAGGGGGTTGCTATGATCATCATCCTTGAGCCTCACATCACTAAAGAAAGCATAGAATTTAAAGACCTTATGGAATATCTCAAACGATTTCCTCACTTGCAGGTCAAGGTTATGGAGCATCAAGGGGTTACAAGGAATCTCATCGAGGTGCATCTGATTGGGGAGGACTATATGGTTCCCTTGGAAGAAGTTGAAAACTTGCCCGGTGTGGAAAGAGCCATAAAGGTCACGGCTAAATATAGACTTATCGGCAGACACGTAGCCCTTGCCGATTTTGGGTTCGAGTATGCTGGGATCACCTTTAGCCAAAATAGCTTTCATATTTTTGCCGGTCAATGCGCCGTTGACACCTATGAAAACGCTGAAGCAACCTTTAGAGCGCTAAAGGATAATGGGGTTTGTTGCGCTAGAATGGGTGCCTACAAGCCAAGGACATCGCCCTACGACTTTCAGGGGCACGGCAAAGAATGTTTACCCTGGTTGTTTGAGCTTGCAGGGAAGTATGGCATCAAGGTTTTGGTTATGGAGGTTCTTGCTCCCCATCATGTAGAAGAGATCAAAGGATCCTTAGAATTGGCTGGCAATCCTTGCGGGGTGATCCTGCAGATCGGCACAAGAAACGCCCAAAACTTTGAACTTCTAAAGGCTGTTGGCAAACAGCAGGAATTTCCAGTCCTTTACAAGAGGGGCTATGGCTTAGCCCTTGAGGAGAGCCTTAACGCCGCTGAATACATTGCCTCAGAGGGAAACACAAAGATCATCTTCTGTCTACGCGGGGTGAGGACCCATCTTGGTGACCCGCATAGGAATTTGGTAGACTTTGCCCATGTGCCGGTCGTGAAAAGGCTGACAAGACTACCTGTCTGCATTGACCCCTCTCATCTTGTTGGTTCTAAAGTCAAAGCACCAGACGGTATAAGGGACATCTACCATGTTTCTGCTCAAGGGGTTATCGCAGGGGCAAACGCCATCCTTGTTGAGTTTCATTTTCAACCTGAAAAAGCTCTCTGCGACGGACCTCAAAGCCTCCCCCTTTCTGAGCTCCCTCTATACCTTGAATACATCTATAAGGTCCGAGAGACCTACTTAGAGCTTAAAAGGCTTGTAAAAGAGAAAGTATGCGCCTAAAAAAAAATAAAGGAGGCTTTCATGAAGGTTAGTCCTTACATCTTTAGGGAATATGACATCCGGGGAAAAGTTGGGTTTGATTTCACCGAAGATGTGGTTTTTGCTGTAGGGAAGTCTTATGGAACAACCGTAAGAAGGTTTGGCGGTAAAAGGGTGGTTTGCGGTCGAGACGGTAGGCTTTCAAGCCCAAGTCTTCAGCAGGCTTTGATGGATGGAATAAGGTCAACCGGTATCTCAGTCGTTGACATCGGCGTTACTCCAACTCCGGTTATGTATTTTTCTCTGTTTAGGTTTGAAAACATTGACGGAGGCATACAGGTTACCGGGTCTCACAACCCGCCAGAGTTTAACGGTCTAAAGATTTGCGTAGGGAAAGACACCATCTACGGCGAAAAAATTAAGGATCTTTACCGGCTTATCGAAAAACAAGATTTTGAAGAGGGTCAAGGGGCTTTGGAGACGCTAAACATCCTTGATGATTACCTAAACTATCTCGAGGAAAACATAAACATCTCTCGTCCCCTACGGGTTGCCCTTGACGCCGGGCATGGAGTTTGTTCCTTGACAGCACCAAAGGTCTTCAACAACCTTGGTTGTCAAGTCTTCCCCCTTTTTTGTGAAGTTGACGGAACCTTTCCGGTTCATTTCCCTGACCCAGTTGTCCCAGAAAATCTTAAGTATTTGAAAGAGCCTGTCTTAAAGGAGGGGTGCGATGTTGGGTTTGGCTATGATGGAGACGGAGATAGGCTTGGCGTCATCGATGAAAAAGGAAACATCATCTGGGGAGACGAGCTTCTCATCATCTTTGCCAAAGACCTGTTGAAAAGGGTAAAGGGGGCAAAGGTCATTGCTGAGGTTAAGTGTTCAAGAGTCCTTTTTCAAAAGGTAAAAGAGCTTGGCGGTCATCCCATCATGTGGAAGACAGGGCATTCCCTTATAAAGAACAAGATGAAGGAAGAGGGGGCACTCCTTGCCGGCGAGATGAGCGGACATATCTTTTTTGCCGATAGATGGTTTGGTTTTGACGACGGAGTTTATGCAAGCTTAAGGCTTGCTGAAATTTTAAGTCAAGCGGACATCCCCTTATCTCAGTATTTCTCTGACCTCCCCGTCAGATTTTCCACCCCGGAGATAAGGACCGATTGTCCTGATGAGATAAAGTTTCAAATAGTTGCAGAGCTTGTCCAAATCTTTAAGGAGAAGGGCTTTGAGGTGATAGACATAGATGGTGCTCGGATTGAGTTCCCAGAGGGGTGGGCCTTGGTTAGAGCCTCAAACACTCAGCCTGTCCTTGTCCTCCGGTTTGAGGCTAACTCCCCTGAGTTTCTTGAGAAGCTAAGAGAAATGGTTTTTAGCGAGCTTGAAAAGGTAAAAAAAAGCTATGGAACAAGTTAAGTCCTCTCTTCAAAGTCTTCCTCTTCCGAGAAAAATCAAGGAAAATATTTTACGCTTAGAGGTAATAAAGGAAGTTTGGAAAGAAATCGGAGATAAAAGACTTGGGGTCACCTCCGTAGGCTTTATTGAAGATGATTATCTCTTCGTCGAAGCCGAGGAACATTACCTCCTTCAACAGCTAAGGCTAAAGTCCCATCTCCTTTGTAAAAAAATAAATCAGCGTCTACGGGAGGCTTCTTTCCCTCCGATAAAGGGAATAAAGACGCGTTTAGTGGTTAAGCCTTCTCTTAACCCTTCGGCAAAATGTGTGCGGATCGGAAAGCCAAACCTTTCATCGAAAGACCTGCAAACCCTGTTAGAGCTCTGTCAATCCTTAAGTGATACCGAGCTAAAAGGTTTGTTCTTAAGGCTCATAAACACCTTATATGCATAGCCTTTTCCCCTACGTTATCCTTTTCTTATCTTGGCTTGCCTCAATCTCTTTCTTTATTTCCGGGCTTTACACTCGGCACATCATTGAGAAGACCTTAGATACTGCTCTAAGACTTCAGGCTGTAGGGGTTGAGATAACCTTGAAGAGCTTTTTAAAAAATTTAGATTTAGACTTGCTAAAGGAAAAGAAAAATCTATTTTCCGACCTACTCTTAAACCCTGAATGGGAAGGCGTGGCTTACATTGCCATCTACAACGACGAGGGTAAGGTCCTTCTTCACTCAAACCCTGAGCTAATCGGAAGATATGTAGGGGCTAGCGGCGGCTCGCCCTCTACGAAAACCAGGCAATCAACTCATCCCCTACCAAGAAGCTTCTATCAGGATTCCCCGCTTGGGGAAAGGCTCTACATCTTTGAGAACTCTGTTAACCTTAAAGATAAGAAAGCCATTCTAAGGATTGGGTTGCATATCCTACCCGTTGAAGAGGCCCTTCTTTATGCTAAACGACACATCTATTTAGACTTCTTTCTTTCCCTTTTATTCTTCTTTGGAGGACTAGCTTCCTTTTTCTTGATAAGGAGGCTTTATGCCTTGAGGAGAAAGATAGAGGACCTTGAACGTTGGCAGTTCATCTCTAAGACCCTGGCCCATGAGATGAAAAATCCTCTGGCGAGCATCAAGGGGTTTGCTCAGTTAAGCTTAAGAAGGGTAGATGATGAAAAGACTAAAAAAGCCCAGAGCCTCATCTTAAAGGAAGCTCTTCGCCTTGAGCGCTTGCTTGAAAACCTAAGCTCATACACTCACCCAAAACCCCTTAAGTTAAGCTTCTTTGAGCTAAGAGACCTCTTGACCGAAGTTATCGAAACCTTCAAACTTCTTTATCCTTCCGCAGACCTTGGGTTAAATTATAAAGGAGAAGACTTTAATGTTTACTCAGACCGAGACAAGCTCAAACAAGTCCTCATCAATCTCCTTGAAAACGCCCTTCAGGCAGGAAGCGAAAGGGGTGTTTTAAAGGTTGATGTGGATTTGATGGCTGAGGACCAATCTTATATTATTCGTATAAAAGATTATGGGAAGGGTATGTCTCAGGGCGAACTAAAGCGAATTTGGGAGCCCTTTTACACTACCAAGGCAAAGGGTATGGGACTTGGTTTGACCATTGTGAAAAGGCTTTGCGAAGAACTAAACTATAAGATAGAAATTAGTTCTAAAGAGGGGGCAGGAACTGAGGTATGGTTGAAAATCCCAAGATAGTTGTCGTTGAGGATGACGCCTCCTTTGCAAGCTTTCTTGAGATGGCACTTGAGGAGGCAAATTATCAAGTTTTTGTCTTCTACGACCCAGAGGAAGCCCTTCTTAAGTTACCAGACCTCACCCCAAACCTCATCATCACTGACCTAAGGATGCCAAAGCTTGACGGTATAGCCTTTATAGAGAAGGCAAAGAAGCTTTTGCCCGATACTCCGTTCCTCGTGATCACTGCTTTTGGAAGCATACCCTCTGCGGTTTCAGCCATGAAAGCTGGTGCCGTGGACTACCTAACAAAGCCTTTAGCCTCTCCGGATGAACTTTTAGAAAAGGTTAGATGCTACCTAAAGGTAAAAAGCCCGGCGCCATCCGAGGACCTGCCACCCCTTGAAGTGATCTTTGCCGGTATAGAAGAGCTTTACGAAAAATTGCTTGAGGTGGCAAAGACTGACGCAACGATCTGTCTCTTTGGGGAAACGGGCACAGGAAAAAATTTAATAGCCAAGGTCATACATAAGCTAAGCGGACGGGAAGGACCTTTTGTGGAGATAAACTGTGCAGCCTTGCCAGAAAATTTAGTTGAGGCTGAGCTTTTTGGATATGAGAAAGGAGCTTTCACCGGAGCCATTAAGACAAAGCCTGGCAAGTTTGAGCTTGCTCGGGGAGGAACCCTTTTCCTTGACGAGGTTTCAGAGATGAGCCTTCCAGTTCAAGCTAAATTTCTAAAGGTTTTACAGGATAGAACTTTTGAAAGGCTTGGCGGGTTAAAGCCCTTAAAAACCGATGCCAGGTTCATCACCGCAACTAATAGAGATTTAAAAGAGCTTGTCCGGCAGGGACGCTTTCGCGAGGACTTATACTACCGCATAAACATCTTTTCCTTTTACCTTCCTCCCCTGCGAGAAAGGCAAAAAGCCTTAGAAAGGATCGTCCAATACCTCATTGAGAAGCTTTCAAAGAAGCATGGAAAACCCCTTCGAGCCCTGAGCAAAAACTCTTGGGAAAGACTAAAAAATTATCCCTTCCCAGGGAACATAAGGGAGCTTGAAAACCTGCTTGAAAGAGCGTTAGTTTTAAGCAAAGGAGACCTTATTGAAGTTGAACTTCAAAGCGCTGAAGAAAAGCCATCCTCATCATCTTTCCCTTCACCTGAAGACTTGCGAATAAAAGAGCTTGAGAAAAAAGCCATTCTCAAAGCCCTTGAGGTTGCCAAAGGAAACAAATCTCAAGCGGCAAATCTCCTTGGCATCTCTTTGAAAACCCTTTACAACAAGCTTAAAGAGTTTAACATCAGGGATTGATCATTCCCATACGGGTCTGTAAGGGGGAACAGGACTCCTGAAGAGGAATAGCTTTCCGGTTCTTAGGTTTCTTACATGCCGGGCCATAAAGATTATACCCAACTTCTTATAAAAAGTCTTTACACCTGTCACCTCAACCGGGTCTCCCTCTTTGAAGTCAGGGTTTATAAGATAATAATGTCTTACAGGGCAAAGGAAGACGGAGAAGGACTTTCCCTCTCTTTCGACCTCAAGAACTGCAAGCCCTTTTGGAGGAAGATAAACCTTTAAAATCTTACCTTGAAAGGTTACCTCTAAATTTGGGTCATAGGCAGAATTTTCTAAGCACCAACTTGACTTAGCCCAAAGAGAAAAGTGAAAGATATGAATAAGAAGGAAAATAAAAAGTAAAAAGCCCAGACCAAAGCCTTTAGCCTTGGTCTGGGAGGAGCTCATCATTCTACCATCCGCAGTATTTTCTCCACTTGCCAAATCTACCAACCGGCAACCCCTTATCATGTGCTTTTTTCATTAACTCTACCCGAATTTTAGCAAGCTCCTGCTCTTTCTCAAGGATAGCATCCCAGTTTGGGTTCGGCTGAAGCATGAGGGAACGTGTCTCAAGCCTAAGCTGAGACTCCCTCTGATAGAGAGGTTGCGCATCCTTACAGAACTCCTGAAGCTTTGCTTGGTCAACTGGGGGTGCCATCGGTCCACCCATCGGTCCACCCATACCTTTTTTAGCAAAGGCAGAACCAACAAACAAAGTCCCAATGCCAACCATCAAGGCTAAAGCTATTTTGTACCTCATAACCCACCTCCTAAGCGTTTTTTATTTCAATTGCAAATTGCATGCCTATTCTTTAATATAAAATTTTCGAGGACCCCTAACTTCTTGCCTAAAGCCTCTCAGGGAATGAGTGTCCTTACTACTTTAAAATGTCATAATTAGAAGGTATTCACCCTGCAAAAAAGGCAATCGCATGCGCGCAAGGATTTGTGCTCAGTTTTTTTTGAAGGGCGAGCCGCTATAACTTTGTAATTTTTACAAAAGCCTTTGTAGATTTTTCAAAATTCTTTATACCCTTTAAAATCCTCTTGACTGAACTTTAGAGAAACCATATTATTAATTTTAAAATAAAATTTAAAGGAGGTTTCCTATGGTAGAGATTAGAAGGATCCTTGTCCCAGTTGATTTTTCGGAGGTAGCACCTATTTTGGCTAAGTGGGCAAAGGGCTTTGCCAAGCAACTTAACGCTAAGATCATTCTCACCTACATCCTTGAAGACCTATCAACCTATGAAGGGATCTTCGTTGACCTTAAAACCTTAACCGAGCTTGAGAACACCCTTTATGAAGGGGCTAAAAAGTCGATGGAAGACTTTTTGAAGGAACATTTTTCTGACTTTCCAGATGTAGAGCCAGTCCTTGAAAAGGGAGATGTGGTGGAAACAATCCTTAGGGTTACTCAAGAAAAAGGAGCAGACTTTATTGTTATCGGAACTCATGGAAGAAAGGGTTTAGATAGGATCCTTTTTGGAAGCGTGGCTGAGGGCGTGGTAAAGAATTCACCCATTCCTGTCGTTACCATAAATCCCTACAGGGCTGGTTATCTAAAGGTAGAAGAGGAAGAAGTAATGCCGGCTTAAGATTTGAGGGAGGAAACAGGGGGTTTTTAAAACCTCCTTAGCCACCCTACTTTAGCCCTTTTAAGATTTTCTCTCCCTCTTTAGCTTCTGGAGTTCCTGGAAAGGTTTTAACTAACTTTTTTAGAACGATCTCGGCGGCCTTTTTATCCTTTAACTGTAAAAAGGCTTCAGCTTGTTTGAGCATAGCTTTGGGTTTAAATGGATTGGGCTCTGGAAGGTCTATCAACTTTTGGTAATAAATAATGGCTTCTTCGTAGTTTTTCTCCTTAAAATAGGTCTCACCCAGCCAGTAGTAAGTCTGCCCAACCCAGCGCCCCTTGGGATATCTCTTTAGATACTCCTCCCAGTAGCTTCTGGCTAAACGATAATCTCCCTTTTGAAAATAAAGATAAGCCTGCTGAAAGAGGTCTTCCTCTTTAAGGTTCTTTGGCACCTCTTGCAGCTTTGTCTTTTCTTGAGGTTTAGGGGTGGACTTTTCAGCATGAAGACCGTTTGTTTGCTTTTCCTTTTGGGGCTCGGATGTTTGCTTTTCCTTTGGGGGCTCTGATGTTGGCTTTTCCTTTTGCACTTCTGGTTGTTGAACTACCGTTTGGTTTGAAGTGGCATTCTGGGTGGTGGCATTTTGAATAGCCGTCTCGTTTGAAGGTTGAACAAGACTCTCAATTCTCTTTAGTCTTAGCTCAAGAGCGGAAACCCTGGTTAACAGGTCCTCTCTTGTCTCCTTTTCTTCCCTTTCCTTGCCCTCAAGCTTGTAGCTTAGGTCCTCAAGCTGAGCCTGAAGCCTAAGCTGCTCTTTCTTTACCTCTTCAAGGTCAGAAACGATAAAGGACTGCCGTTCTACTATCGCTTTAGTGATCCTGCTTTCAAGGGCTTGGGTGTCGTTTTCAAGCTTTGCCACCCGGTTTTCCAGGATGTTTAGCCTGCTTTCAAGGTTTATAAGCCCCACCTTAAGGGTTGATGTATCTTCAACGCAGGCGGAAAGTAAGCTTGAAAGAAAGATCAAGATAAGGTAGCGCTTCATTATCCTGCCTCCAAAGTCAAATTTCGTTTTTTAAATATTCCTTCACCTCTGGAGTTAGGTCAAGGGGTAGGTTAGGCGAATCAAAGCTTATTCTTTCCTCCCCAAGAGCCCGTAAAGTAAGCACTATCAAAGGCAACTCCCTTTTTACCCCCTCTTCCCTGATTTTGAGAAAGAGCTTGTTTTTCTCTCCTTCCTCTTTTTTTAGCCCGCTTAGATGCTTTTTCAAGAGGATTCTTTCCGCTTCCTCCCAAAATGGTAAAAAGTCCGCAGTTCTTATAGGGATGCGCACAAAGGTAAGGGGTGGTCCTTCGTCAAGATCAGGCGTTACCCTATGGATCATCACTCCAGTTTCTGAGCTCCTTGCGCTGATGAGCTGCCAGATTACCTCTTGCCAAGTCCCCTTAGGTCCTCCTGGTAAAGCTGGATGAAGATTTAAAAGAGGTATCTTTTCGCAAAACTCCTTCGACACAATCCACATGTAACCAGCAAGCATCCCAAAATCAACCTCTTCTGGCAAGAGCTTATAGACCTCTTCATGGTATTTTTTTCTCCATTCCTCTAAGTTTGTGTGTCTTAACTTGGGCATAAATTTCTTAGCAGAGAAGGTAACGACCCTTAATCCCATTTCCTCCTTAGCAAAGCGGATCAACCTATCCGAAGGCTCGCTCTCCCCAGGGTCTCTACTTACAAAAACATAACCAATCTCTAAGGGCAGAAAGCCCTCTTTAATTTTCCGGTAAGCTATCTCAAGAAGGAGGAGGGCGGCCTCATCCCTTCCTGTAGTAAACCAGCCTATCCTTTTCATCTTCTTCATCCTATACCCAGGGGTTTGGCAGGAAAAATTCTTGATACTGTGTCAGGGCAAAACGGTCGGTCATGCCGGCAATATAATCAGCAACAAGCCGCTCCTTCGGCTCATGGGGTAAGATGCTTTTCATTTTAACAAGATACTCTATCTCCTCAAAGTGTTCCATATAGTATTCAAAAAGTCGATAAAGGATCCACTTGGCCTTCTCAAGCTCCCTTCTCACAACCTTTGCTTGATAGACCCGTTCAAAAAGAAAATCTCTCAGCACATAAAGGGCTGAAAGTTTCTTTTCATCAACTAAGATCTCCTTTCCTCCTGCGAAATGCGTAGGATAGATTCCCCCTTTTACCAAGGTGTCTATCCTTTTGGAATGGGTCTCCCCAAGCTCCCTTTTTACCAAATCAGGGAGCTCCTCGTTTGAGATAATACCAGCCCGGATGGCGTCATCTATGTCGTGGTTTACATAGGCTATGATGTCAGAAATCCTAACTACCTCGGCTTCCAGAGTTAGGGGCTTTCGGTCTTTGCTCAAAATTGGACCCTTCCCCTTGGAGTGAGAAACGATCCCGTCCCGGACCTCTAAAGTAAGGTTCAAACCCTGACCCTCCCTTTCCAAAAGGTCAACTACCCTTCCGCTCTGTTCATAATGCCTAAAACCACCCGGTAGGAGCTCGTTTAACACTTCCTCCCCAGCATGCCCAAAGGGAGTATGACCAAGGTCATGCCCAAGGGCTATAGCCTCCGTCAAATCTACATTTAGACGAAGAGCCTTAGCTATAGTTCTTGCGATCTGAGCTGTCTCTAAGGTATGGGTTAACCTTGTGCGAAAATGGTCTCCCCTCGGGGCTAAGAACACTTGCGTCTTGTGCTTTAGCCTACGGAAGGCTTTAGAGTGAATGATCCTATCTCGGTCCCTTTCAAAACAGGTCCTAACCTCACATTCAGGCTCAGGACGAAGCCTTCCTCGGCTCTCCCGTGCCGGACAAGCATAGGGGGAGAGATACCGATATTCCTCCTCTTCCTTGATGGTCCTTATGTTCAAAGAGGGTTCATTCAAGCTCATCTTTATAGTCTTCTACCCTAAACTCAAGGCTTCCGCTAAAGCTATTGATGTAGGGCTCGCAGACAAGGAGAATGGGCTCCCTTTCCATTTGCCTGTTAAAAAAAACCCCCCTCACCTCTCGGAAACCATCCTTGAGCCAAATTTCACAATGTTTTTCCTTAAGAGGCTTGATTTCTCTAACTTCAAACTTCTTTAAAAGCACCATCGGAGGCTCATGACCCATCCCATAAGGCGGAAGTTCCCTAAGAGCTAAGAGATTTTCCTCCTCGAGAAACTCAGAAACCCTGCCCTCATAGTCAAGATAGATAAGCTCAAGCTCTTGAGGCACATAGCCCTTTAAGCTTTCTTCCAAATAAGATGTTAGCTCACCAAGCCTATCCTTTTCTATCTTTAAGCCAAAGGCTAAGGCATGCCCTCCAAGCTGGACAAAAAGGTCCTCCCGACGGATAAGAAGGGCTAAAAGGTTTAAGCCTTCTGGGCTTCTTGCTGAACCAACAAGGGTTCCGTTTTTGTCAGCTGTTAGGACTATGGCAGGTTTCCCTGTTTGGGACTTAAGCCTCTGGGCAAGAACCCCAAGATGCCCCTTAGGAAGACCTTCATCAAAAAGAAGCACAAAGCTCTCTCTTTCGGCCTCTTTTCGCCTTTCTAAAACCCTTTCCCAAAGGCTTGCAGAAAGGCTCTTTCTTTCCTCGTTCAAGCTGTCTATCTCTTTAAGAAGCAGGCTGATTTTGGTCTCGTCTTTTTCCTTCAGGAAATTGAAAAAAAGCTCTGGGCGACCGAACCTAAAACAGGCGTTGATCCTTGGGATGATAGAAAGCTGAATGTCCCTTTCGGTTATCCCATACCGTAGGTCGGAAAGTAAAGCCCTAAGAGCTGGGAAGGATGACCTCTCAAGCTCCCTGAAACCAAAGTAGGTGATAAGCCTATTTTCTCCCACAAGGGGCACCATGTCTGCAAGCGTGGCAAGCCCGGCAATCTCTAAATAGGGTCTTAGCTTATGAAGCATATCTTTTGTCCCAAAAAAACCCTGTTGAAAGAGATAACTCCTTAGGGCTTTTAGGAGCTGAAATGCAACCCCTGCTCCGCAGAGATGATAGAGGCTTTCGCATTGACTTCTTTTTCCGGTGATGGTTATCGTCCGGGGAAGGTTCTGAAATTCATGATGGTCGGTGATGATGACATCAAGACCTGCTCCTTTCGCAAGCTCAACCGTTTCTCCGTCCGCAACGCCAACATCGATAGTGAGGATAAGACTTACCCCTTGAGCTTTGAAGTAGGGGATAGACTGGGGATGAAAACCGTAGCCCTTGTGTAGCCTGTCTGTAAAGTAGACAACGAGGTTTTCTTCAGGCATCAATTTACTTAAAAAATCGTAGAGGATGAAGGCACCAAGGATCCCGTCTGCGTCAGAATCGGCGTAGAGACCAATCCTTTCGTTTGTGCGCAAAGCGGTCTCTAATCGTTTGACCGCAAGCTCCATGTCTGGAATTAAAAAAGGAGAGGCAAAATCCTCAAGCCTTGGGAAGAGAAACCTATAGGCTGAATGAAGGTCTTCAAAGCCCCTGCGAGCTAAGTAGCTTGCTAAGAAAGGCGAAAGCCCCCCTTCCCTCAAAAAGACTAAATACTTCTCCTTATCAAGCGGGCGCTCAACCCAAACAGGTCTTTTCATCTTGTTAGTAAAAAATATTTTAACATGTTGCAAAGAATTGGAAACATGTTAAAAACAACGAGAAATGTTTGATTTAAGCTTAATTTTTAAAACTTTGAGGAGTTTTTCTAAAGAAAATCTATCTTAAATGGAGAAAATTTACCCATGAGAGTCCTTTTGACTGGAGGAGCAGGCTACATCGGTTCCCATGTGCTGAAGCTTCTTTTTAAAGAAGGCTATGATGTGGCGGTTTTGGACAATCTTTCTACCAGCGCAGGAGAAAACCTAAAGTGGGGGTTGCATTATAAGGTAGACCTTTTAGATGAGGAAGCTCTTTTTCAAGTTCTATCTGAGTTTAAGCCCCAAGTGGTCCTGCATTTTGCCGCTTTTATCGTCGTTCCAGAAAGCGTAGAAAAATCCCTTCTTTACTACAAGAACAATGTTTCCGGAACGATACATCTCCTCTCTGCCATGCAAAGGGCTAAGATAAAAAAGTTTCTCTTTTCCTCTTCGGCGGCTGTCTATGGAATCCCTGAAATTATACCCGTGCCTGAGACAGCACCCCTTAACCCCATAAACCCCTACGGTCGAACTAAGGCTATGGTGGAGCAGGTCCTTAAAGATATGGCAGATGCCGCCGAGGTTCAGTATGTATCTTTGCGGTATTTCAACGTTGCTGGTGCTGACCCTGAGGGGGAAGTCGGACCAACCTATAAACAGCCAACCCACTTGATACTAAGGGCTTTGAAGGCGGCAAAAGGAGAGCTTCCCTACCTTGAAATCTACGGCACAGACTATCCCACGAAAGATGGAACCTGCGTAAGAGACTACATCCATGTCATGGACTTAGCTAAAGCCCATCTTTTAGCCTTAAAATTCATTCTTGAGACCTCAGTATCCGAGGTTTTTAACTGCGGATACGGAAGGGGCTATTCTGTGCGGGAGGTAGTTGAAGTAGCGAAAAAAGTTACTGGCATAAATTTTCCTGTTAAAGAAAGACCAAGGAGACCAGGCGACCCACCGATGCTCATCGCCAAGGTGGATAAGATAAAAGAGATGCTCTCCTTTGAGCCTGAGTATGACGACCTGGAAACTATAATAAGTCATACTTGGCAATGGTTTAATAGACCTAAATAAAGACTTAGAGAGCAAGGAGGCAAACAATGGAGAGGGTAAAAGTTTTAGTGGTTGGGGCAGGTCCAGCGGGGATTGCCTGCGGGGTTGAAGCCAAGGAAGAAGGGATAGAGCCGACAGTTATCCTTGAAAAGACAGACTACATCTGCGATACCATCGTTCGGCTTTACCGCCCTGGAAAAAGGGTTGATGCCGTCTATCGTGGGGTAGATGTAGCTCCCATTGGGAAACTTAGCTTTGAAACGGAAAGCAAAGAAGATTTTCTAAAAAGGATGGAAAGGATAGCGTCTGAGTATAAGCTCGACATTCGTTTTAATTCGGAGGTCAACTGGATAGGCAAAAAAGGCGAGGTCTTTGAGGTAAAGGTTAAGGGAGAGCCTAAGTTTTTAGCCGATTTTGTGGTTGTGGCTATAGGCATTTTTGGTCAGCCGAAAAAACCCGACTATCCCATCCCAAAGGAGGTAAAAGATAAAGTCTTCTTTGAGCCTCCTTCCCTCTGCCCAGCTTCTGGAAAAGTTTTAGTAGTTGGAGGAGGGGACACAGCAGCTGAGAACGCAATCTTTGTTTGCAAAAACTGTGAAGTCTATCTTTCCTACCGTAGACCTCAGTTTTTCCGCATAAACCCGGTCAATCTTTCCCTGCTTGAAGAAAAAGCCAACGAAGGAAAGATTAAGCTAATGCTTGGGACAGACATCGAGGGTTTGAGCGCTGAAGGAGATAGGGTAAGGGTTCACTTTAAGGATGGCTCAAGCGATGTTTTTGATTTTGTCTACTACTGCCTTGGTGGGAGCAGTCCCAAGGGATTTTTGAAGTATATCGGCGTTGAGTTTGACCTGGAAGGTAGACCAAAAGTGGATAAACACTTTGAAACAAACATCCCTGGTCTTTTCTTAGCGGGAGATATCGCTGTTCCCAAAGGTAGCATACAGGTTGCTTTCAACACCGCCCATGTTATCATTAAACGGATTAAAGAAAAGATGCAACAGATTTCGAATATTTAGCATAGAAAAAACCTGGTATGAGTTATGCAGGGGCGTGAAAGCTGGGGCACACGAATTGGAATGATCTTAGCTGCCGCGGGTAATGCGGTAGGTTTAGGAAATATCTTAAGGTTTCCTTCTAAAGCGGCTCTTTATGGTGGCAGTGCTTTTATGGTGCCCTATTTTATATCTCTTCTTTTGCTCGGGCTCCCGGTTATGCTTATTGAATGGGTCGTTGGAAGGTATGCAGGAAGTTATGGACATGGGTCGATGCCTGGGATTATGGGGCAATTTTTTAAGCAAGCTCGATGGGCAAGGGCTTTAGGTTCTATCGGAGTTGCCATTCCTATCTTAATCGTGATGTATTACATCTGGATTGAATCTTGGACCTTGGGTTTTGCTATTTTATCCCTTGTTGGGAAGCTTCCTAAGCCTGTTCTTTCCTCGGACTATAAATTAGCCATGGCTCCTTATGTAGAATTCTTTCGCTGGTATACCTCGCCTTCAAGTGTAGCCCTTCTCTTTTTTTGGATAACTCTTATTTTAAACTGGATAATTCTTCAGCGAGGAGTCATGAAAGGTATTGAGCTTACCGCTAAAATCGGAATGCCAGCCCTAATAATCATGGGATTAATCCTTGGAGCAGTTTCTTTAAGCGCCAATAATTTTTCTGGTCTTAATGGTTTGAAGTTTATCTATTCCCTTGATTTTTCGGGTCTTTCAAACTCTATGGTCTGGGTTGAAGCCGCTGGTCAGATATTCTTTACCCTCTCCTTAGGAATGGGAGCTATAGCAACTTACGCAAGCTATGTGAAGCCAAAGGAAGATGTGGTAAAAGCAGGTCTTTATACTGCGGGCATAAACGAGTTTGTTGAGCTTGTTATTGGGGCAAGCATTGCTATCCCAGCAGCCTTTGCTATGTTTGGAGCTCTTGCTGTGCCAGAGCTTGCAAAGGAAGGAACCTTCCGTATAGGCTTTATGACCATGCCTGCCATTCTTATGAACCTTCCATTAGGAGAAATCTTAGCCTTTTTGTGGTTTTCCCTTCTTTTCATCGCCGCCCTTACCTCATCCTTAGCTTTAATTCAACCTTTAGTTGCCTTCTTTGAAGAGGAATTAAAATTAAGTCATAAAAATTCAGTAGCCTTAAGCATGCTGTTTGTTATAGTTGGTGCTCATCTTTCAGCCCTTGTGCCTACCTTTCTCGATGAGCTTGACTTTTGGGCAGGCTCCCTGCTTCTTTTAGTGTTTGCCTTAGTTGAAATAGTTATTTTTATCTGGATTTTTGGACCTAAAAATTTCTATCAGGAATTGACCAGAGATACAGCTATCAAATTGCCAAAAGGATTTGTTTATTTAACAGGAATTGTAAGCCCTCTCTTTTTGCTATTCATTGGCTACTTTTGGATTACTACTCAGCTTGATGCTATTCTTTCCGCATCAACCAATCAATGGTTTGCTCGGATTTTTATCTTGGGTATCCTGAGCCTTTTAGTCATCCTTGCGGTGGTAAGTAAAAAAACAAACTATAGATTTGAAAATTCAAGAAGCTAAACTAAATTTAAAGTTGTAAGCTTTGCCGGCGTAGCTCAGCGGTAGAGCAGCGGATTCGTAATCCGCAGGTCGTGGGTTCGATCCCCACCGCCGGCTTAAGCTGTTGGCACTATGAAAATAGCCTTTAGCTTTGATGTCCATCCTTTAGTTCGGGGAAGAAGGCTTGTCCTTGCTGGTATTCCCATTGAGCATGATAAGGGGCTCCTTGGGCATTCAGACGGAGATGTGGTGCTTCATGCCCTAACGGATGCCCTCCTTTCAGCTGGAGGACTCCCTGACATTGGAACACTTTTTCCAGACACAGACCCAGTCTTCAAGGACAGAGAAAGTAGCTTCTTCCTTCTTGTGGCTTTAAACAAGCTCCATGAAAAGGGATACAAAGTAGACCAGATAGACCTTACCATTGTTGCTGATGAGCCAAAGCTTTCTCCCTATTATGTAAAGATGAAGAAAAATCTGGCTCGGCTCTTAAACCTTCCTGAAGATAGAATTTCTCTTAAAGCCCGAACAACTGAAGGTTTAATCTTCCAAAAGGATAAGCTTGGGATCATGTGCTTTGCTTTGGTTGTCCTAACCTCTTTATAATCCCTCTTGTAAAAAATCACTTCTGTGTTAGCTTAACCACTTAGGTAGAAGCTCCGAGTTCTTAGAGTCCTATCCTCTAAGGTCTCGTCTTCTATCAAAATTAACAAGGAGTTACGGTTATGCGTAAAGTGCAGGTTGGTGATGTAGTTAGCATTCATTTAGTTGGGAAGACGAGCTCGGGTGAGGTGTTTGAGGACACCTATCAGTCTGAGCCCTTTGTGTTCGAGGTTGGCTCGCCGGAGATCATTCCCGGTCTGTCTGAGGCTGTAGTAGGGATGTCCGAGGGAGAAGAAAAGGAGGTCGTCATCCCTTCTGATAAAGCCTTCGGTCCAAGAGACCAAAACCTTGTCCGGACAGTGTCAAGGGCTGGGCTTGAGCTTGATGTTGAGCCAGAACCAGGCATGCTTCTTTCCTTGATCCTTGACACACCTCAGGGTGAAATAACCATACCGGCAAGGATAATAGAGGTAATCGACGAAGAAATTACCCTTGACCTAAACCCACCCTTAGCCGGAGAAGACCTCTACTGCAGCATTAAGCTCGTCCGAATTCTGAACGAATAATTAAACGGTATGCCAGGGCGACCGAGAGGTCGCCCATTCAAGGTGTTAAATTTCGCAGCCTTTACTTCCGAACTTTTACCTTAATAACAAAAGGTATAGCCAAGGCTTGAAAAACAACGGAGCAAACCACCATAAAGAGCGGAGAGTAATCATAAAGAAAGCCAAGGAAAAAGCTTCCTAAGAACCAAAACCCGCCAAAAAGGGCGTTGAAGATACCGTAGGCAGTCCCTCTCCTTTCCTTGGGGACAAGCTCGGCAATTGCCGCACGGACGATCGATTCTTGAGCCGAAAGATCTATACCCCAGAGGATAACACCAAGGATAACCAAAAGTTTATCCCCAAGGATAGAAAGAGGAATAGCCCAAAGAGAAAGAACTAAGGCTAAAAGCAATACTTTCAGCTTTATTCTGTCATAAAGATAACCCAAGATAAGGGCCGAGATGGCGTCAACACCCATGGCTAAGGCGTAAAGCAAGGGGATAAAGTTCTTATCAAGGACCTTAGCCTTTTGCCAGTGAAAGCTTATGAGGGCAAAGTCCAAGAACCCAAAGGCAAAAAAGCCCATACCAAAGGCATAGAGCCAAAAATCCCGTGGTAGCCTCTGTTCTAAAACTTGTGCTTGCTTTGTATCGGCTTCAAACTTTGCTGGAACTGCAAAGAGAAGTCGGGCGATAAAAAGAAAGGTTAGAGCTAAAAGGGCTGGTCCTAAAAGAACGGAAAAAGCCTCTTTGTAGCCAAAGCCAAGGTAAAAGACTAAAAAGACGATAAGGGGTCCGACCAAGGCTCCGACTTGGTCTAAAGCCTCATGCAACCCAAAGCCAATTCCCCGTCCTATCTTTATCGTGGCGTAGGAAAGAAAGGTATCCCTTGCCGGAACCCTTAAAGCCTTGCCAAACCTTTCTAAAATGATGAGCATCATGGCTATCTGCCAGGTTGAGGCTAAAGCTAAGGCTGGGATGGCTATAAGGTTTATGCCGTAGCCAAGGATGGTAAAAAGCCAGTATCTTTTAGTGCGGTCTGCAAGGTAGCCTGAAATAAGCCTTAAGACATACCCAACAAATTCGCCAAACCCTGCGGCGAAGCCAACCGCCGTTGCGGTCGCTCCAAGGTATAGAAGGTAAGGACCAGTGATGCTTCGTGCCGCCTCATAGGTCATGTCTCCAAAGAGGCTAACCAAACTAAGGAGGAGGATAAAGTATAGGGCTTTTTTGACTTCGGGGTCCTTGTAGGATTTAAAAAACATTGATTTTAAGCCTTCTTATTTCATTATAAGGACGGAGCAGTGGGCTCTTTCTACCACTTTGTCTGCGGTGCTCCCTAAAATCCTTCTTCTTAAGTAAGAATATTTGCTTGGACCCAAGATGATGAGGTCTATCCCCATCTCTTCTGCAGTATGAAGGATCACCTCAGCCGGTTTACCAAAACGTATGAGGGTTTGGACCTTAAGGTCCTTCCCCTTCACAAGCCTTTCCACATCGCTTAGCACATCAGCGTAGTATTTCTTTGCCTGCTCCTTTGCCTCTTCAACCTCGGATAGGGTCTCAGCATACTCTGGTATGCTTGCCACAGAGAGAACAATGACCTCAGCCTTTAGCTCCTCAGCCAGGTGTAGCCCCTTTTCCAAGGCTAAAAGCGATCCCTCATAGCCATCATAACCTATAAGGATTTTTTTAAACATGTCTTACCCCCTTTGTTCGGTCTTCTTTTCAAACTTGTCAAGGTCTGCCTTTCGTGGATAGAATAAGCTTTGGGCAATGAGCGTTGGGATGATGGCCGTAAGGATAATTGCCACAACAAGAAGAGAATACTGGGTCTTATCAATTATACCGTTTCTTAAGCCATAGAGTGCGGAGATGGTTCCAAAGGTTAGACCGGTGCTCATAAGCAGAGTGTTATACATGTTTAATCTTGGAGTAAACTTAAAGAGCATCCCTGCGGGATAAAGCCCCAGGAATTTGCTTATCGTTTTGGCTAAGAAGAGAACGACCAAGACTCCCAGGCTTCCTAAAACCGCCTTTAGGTCAACGAGGCTTCCTGCCTTCAAGAAGTAAAAGGGTGTAAGAAGGGCAATGGTTGCTGCTCTCAAGCGCTTAATAAGCTCTCTGTTTTTTAAGAAAAGGTTGGCCAAAACCGCCCCTACGAGATAGGCTGGAAGAACGGCTTCGCTTCCCCCTTTCACCGCAAGGAACGCAAGGGCGCAGAGGATAACAAAGATAAACTTGACTTCTGGCTCGCTTGGATGGTTCTTAACCAGGGCAAAGTATCTTTTCGTAATCGGCGGAAGGATAAAAAGGACTACCAAAGTGACGACAGCAAAGAGCCAAAAATAAAAGCCGATTTCAGCAAAAAGTAATCCAAGGGCAATCACTGTTCCAAGGTCCGTAACAAAGCAGGCAGCTAAAATGAGCTTCCCAAGTGGTCTTTCATTAAGCCCGCTCTCTATCATCACCGCATAGACAACGGCAACTGAGGTAGTAGAAAGGGCGATCCCCGCAAGCTGAGCCTGCCTTAAGTCCCAACCAAGAAGGAACTGGCTAACAACCCAACCCCCTAAAAAAGGAGCAAAAAAGCTTATGAAGCCCAACACTAAAGACTCTTTCCAGTAGGCTTTGATAACTTCAGACTCAAGCTCTGCCCCCGCAAGGAAGGTAAGGATGACAGCACCAAAACTTGCTAAGAAGTTTACCCAGGGTGTGACCTTAGGGTGGATGGTGTTTCCGGCAACGATGCCAACTATGAGCTCAATAAGAGCGGCCGAGATGGCTAACCTAAAGGAGATGAAGCTTGAGATTAGAGCTAAGGTGAACCAGATTAAAGCTTGTAGCCAGAGCTCTTCCATCGCCTACCTCCCAAAGCAAATTTTAACACTATACTTTTTTGGAAGGTAGGCGTCATCAGCCCTGGCCTAAAAGTTTGAACCAGAGCGATTAACGGGGGACGCCATCCCCTTTAAATTTAGTTTTAATCTTAACCCGAGTTGATAAGCTGTCAATATGTAGGAGAGGCTGATGAGCAGACGCTTGCTCCTCCTTTGTGTCCTTCCTCCTGTGTTTGCTCTTAAAAAAGTAGACACAAAGGAGCAATCTCTAAGCATTTTATGAAAAAGAGTCAAACAGGTTTAAAGTTGTTGAATAACCCCTTTTTTAAAGTAAAATTTACTTGGCAAGTTGCTTGGGGTTTTTGATAAAGACTCCTCGATTCGCTCGGGGTAGAAGCCTTTTTCTATGTTGTCCCGAGCTTAACGAGGGAGCCCTTCGTTCGGGGGAGAACAAATAAAGGCTCAGGGGATAAGTAGGATAGGCTAAGGGTGACAAAAAGGAAAGGTTTCAAGACGCAATAAAACCAAAGGAGTTAAGGATGGGCTTTCAAGATAAACCAAAGAGGATTGTTCTTGCCTACTCTGGGGGGCTTGATACCTCGGTCATTCTTCACTGGCTCATCGAGACTTACTCTGCGGAAGTAATCGCTTTTACCGCAGACCTTGGTCATAAGGAAGACTGGGAAGAGGTTAGGAGGAGAGCCTTAGCTGTTGGGGCAAAGGATGTAGTCATCCTTGATTTGAAAGAAGAATTTGTAAAAGATTATGTGTTTTTTGCCATAAAGGCTAACGCAAGGTATGAAGATTGGTATTTGATGGGAACATCCCTTGCAAGACCACTTATTGCCAAAGCCCAAGTTGAAGTAGCTAAGAAGTTTGGAGCTGATGCCGTAGCCCATGGAGCAACCGGGAAAGGAAATGACCAGGTTAGGTTTGAGCTCACTTACCAAGCCCTTGCCCCAGACTTAAAGGTAATTGCTCCTTGGAGGATATGGAATTTTAGGGGAAGAAGCGACCTCATCCGCTACGCTCAAGAGAAGAACATCCCCGTTCCTGTAACTCCAGAGAAACCCTACAGCATAGACGCAAACCTCTTTCATGTAAGCTATGAGGGCGGGATCCTTGAAGACCTTTGGCAAGAACCACCAGATGACATGTTTATTCTGACCGTTTCTCCTGAAAAAGCCCCTGACAAATCCGAGTATGTTGAGGTCACTTTTGAGAGAGGAGAACCTATCGCCATAAACGGAGAGGCCTTAAGCCCGGCAGAGCTTCTCTCACGGCTAAACGAAATCGGCGGAAGACACGGCATCGGACGGGTAGACATGGTGGAAAATCGGTTTGTCGGGATAAAAAGCAGAGGCATATACGAAACACCAGGGGGAACAATACTTCACATTGCTCATCGGGCTTTAGAGCAGATAACTCTTGACAGAGAGGTTATGCGGCTAAAGGATCAACTCATGCCGAAGATAGCAGAGCTAATCTACTATGGCTTCTGGTTTAGCCCGGAGTTCTTGGCGCTAAAGACCTTCGTTGAGAACACCCAAGAGAGGGTTTCCGGAGTAGTAAGTTTAAAGCTTTACAAAGGAAACTGTATGCCCGTTGGAAGAAAAAGCAATAATAGCCTCTACAAGCCTTCCCTTGCAAGCTTTGACGAAGCTGGCGGATACGACCAAAGGGATGCAGAAGGCTTTATAAGACTACAAGCCCTAAGGCTTAAAAACTACTTTCAAAGGGAGGTATAAAGATGAAGATATTCGTTGATACGGCAAAGATTGAGGAGATTAGAAAGGTTAAAGAATGGGGGCTTCTTGACGGGGTAACAACTAACCCAACCCTTCTTTCTCAAACGGGAAAACCATGGAAAGAAGCAGCCCTTGAAATCCTGAAGGAAATCCCAGACAAACCTGTCTCTCTTGAAGTCATCGCTACAGACGCAGAGGGCATGATAAAAGAAGCAAGGGCTCTTGCCAAAATGGGAGACAATGTAGTGATAAAGATACCTTTTACAACTGAGGGACTAAAGGCTATAAAAGCTCTATTCGTAGAAGGAATCAAAACCAATGTAACCCTTGTCTTTTCTTCTCTTCAAGCACTTGTTGCAGGAAAGCTTGGGGCAACCTATGTTTCTCCCTTCCTTGGAAGGGTTGATGATATAGGGTATGACGGGATGCTCGTTCTTGAAGAAATAGTGCGGCTCTACGATGTTTACGGATTAGAAACCCAGATCATTGCTGCAAGCATAAGGCATGTAGACCATGTTAGAAGATGCGCCCTCCTTGGTGTCCACATTGCAACTATTCCTTTCAAGGTTATCGAGCAGATGCTAAAACATCCTTTAACTGATATCGGGCTTAAAAAGTTCCTTGAGGACGCAAATAAAGCTAAGATAAAGATTTTGGATTAAAAACGAAGAAGATAATCTACTTTGGAGAGCCTGGCAAAGCAACCAAGGCAAAGCTTATCAATAACTATGTATTAGGGCTCTTTATGGAAGCCATTTCTTCAACCTTGGTTTTAGGCGAAAGGGTTGGTTAGTTCAATCCCCCGTAGCTATGAAGTCCTGAAAGAAGAAAATTCACGCCAAAGTAGGTAAAAAGAACGGAAATAAAGCCGATTACATTCAGCCAAGCTATCTTTTTTCCGCTCCAGCCTCTGATTATTTTAGCATGAATCCCGCCTGCATAGATTAGCCAAGTTATGAAAGACCAGGTTTCCTTAGGGTCCCAGCTCCAGTAGCTACCCCAGGCCTGGTCTGCCCAGATGGCTCCGGTTATTATCCCAAGGCTTAGCCAAAAGAAGCCAAAGAGCATGCTTCGGTAGATAAAGCTTTCAAGCATGGCTTTTTCAGGCAGATACTGTTTTAAAGTTTGATTGTTGCTAAGAAGATAAAAGATAGCCACGGCAAAGGCTACAGCAAAGGCACCGTATCCAAGGAAGCAGGTGATGACATGGGCGATGAGCCAGTTGCTCTTCAAAGCTGGGATCAAGGGTTTGATCGTGGAATCAGTAACAAAAGTAGCAAAAGCCATGATCAGAGAATTTAGTATAAAAACCAAGCTTCCGAAGATCCTCCTTTGTAAGCGAAGCTCCCAGAAGAGATAAAACCCTGCTACGCAAAGCCCAAAGAACACAAGAGATTCGTAGAGATTGGAGAGTGGGACATATCCAAAGCCAGTTTGATGGGTCTGTATCCAGCGGACGATAAAGCCATAAAAGTTAGCGATAAACCCAGCCCAGGCTATGACAGACCCAAAATAACCTCCTTTTTCCCATTTGAATATCCAATGAATTAAGTAGACCACACCGGCGAAAAGATAGATAAAAGTTACCAAACTAAATATCAAGGAATTGTCGGGAAGAAAGGTCTTTTCTTTAAAAGTTAAAAGAAGATATAAAATTCCGGATAAAATCAATCCTAACACAGGCTCTTTAGCCAACCTCATAAAACCTCCTTTAAAGACTTTAAAATCAAATTTACTCTAATTTTTTTGTTTAGCAAGAAGCATCATTTTCTTTGTCTTTAAGAGCCTAAGGGATAGACCCTTAAAGAGGAACCTCTCACTACGGATTAGCTTATACTAACTGGCATTTATGCTATTTTATGGGTATAATTAGTTTTTTACTAATCCTACCTAAGGAGGATGGGGAATGAAGTTTCTCAGCAAGAAATATCTTTTCACTCCGGGTCCTGTGCCCGTTGCCCCTCAAGTCCTTTTAACTCAAGCTCAGCCCATGACCCATCATCGGTTGCCAGAGTTTTCAGAAATTTTGAAAGAAATCCGCTCCGGGCTTCAATATCTCTTCCAAACAAAAGAAAGGGTCTACTTTTTTGCCTCGTCAGGAACAGGAGCCATGGAGGCTGCGATAACCAATCTTTTCTCTCCCGGAGATAAAGTCATCGTCGTTGAAGGGGGTAAGTTTGGCGAAAGATGGAGAGAGCTTGCCGAAACCTTCGGTCTAAACCCAATTACCATAAAGGTTCCCTGGGGAAAAGCCGTTGACCCTTCCGATGTTGAAAGGGCTTTAAAAGAGCATCCTTCGGCAAAAGCAATACTTGTTCAAGCCTGCGAAACCTCAACGGGAGTAAAACATCCCGTTCCTGAGCTTGCAAACCTCTGTAAAGAAAGAGAGACAATTCTTGTAGTTGATGGAATAACTGCGGTGGGCGTATATCCTCTTCCCATGGATGAGCTTGGGATAGATGTTTTGATCGCAGGGTCGCAGAAGGCTTTAAGCCTCCCTCCGGGGCTTTCTTTCATTGCCCTCTCTCAAAAGGCAAGGGAGCTTGCTAAGAGCTCAAAGCTTCCCAAATACTACTTCAGCTTAGCGAAAGAAGATAAAGCCTATGATAAAGACACAACAGCTTTTACCCCTGCAGTGAGCCTCCTTATTGCCTTAAGGGAGATGCTAAACCGGATCAAAGAACTTACCCTTGAGAGGCTCTTTGCCCATTACCAAGCCCTTAGCTCTGCCTGTAGAAAAGCCGTCTCAGCCCTTGGGTTATCAATTTTTCCTGATGCCCCCTCAGAGTCTTTAACGGTAATAAAGGCTCCTTACGGCTTGCCAACCGGAGATTTTCTAAAATTCGTGCGAGATAAGTGGGGTATAATCTTTGCGGGAGGTCAAGACGCTCTAAAAGGCAAGATCATCCGCATAACCCACATGGGTGACCAGTCTCCCTTTGACCTCCTTATCGCCATCTCAGCCCTTGAGCTTGGGTTAAATCACTTTGGAGTTAAAGTTGAGCTTGGGCTTGGAGTTAAAAGGGCAGAAGAAGAGCTTTACTCTTACTTAGCCAATTTTTAGAAGTGGTTCTTTCTTCCAACTTTAAAATAAACATAGAGAGCTATGATAACAAGAACCCCTATGATTAATCCGTATGAACCCTTGTGCAAGGCTGATTTTAGGAGCTCTTCGTTTTTGCCAAAGTAGTATCCGCAGAGGGCAAGGAAGCCACACCAAATTAAGGCACCAAGGGTAGTGTAAAGACTGAAAAGAAAAAGAGCCATCCTTGCTAAGCCTGCAGGGATAGAGATCACATGCCTTGTTCCGGGAAGGAGCCTCCCCACGAAGGTGCTGATGTGCCCATGGTTACCCCAAAAGTGTTCAACCTTTTTGAAACTCTCTTCAGTCAAGAGAAGATACTTCCCATACCTTCTGATGAACCTAAGAAGGGCTGGTCTCCCAAGTTTTAGGGCTAAGTAGTAGTTTGTCAGGGCACCAGCTAAGGAGCCAAAGGTGCCAGCCAAGATCACGCCAACGAGGGAAAGTTTCCCTTGGCTTGCAAGGTAGCCAGCTGGGGGCATGATCACCTCGCTCGGAATGGGAACAAGGGTTGACTCTAAAGCCATAAGAAAGAAAACTCCTGCATAGCCGCTCTTTTCCAAAAGGAGCAGAAAATGTTCAACAATGGATTTGATGTAGACTTCCATCGGCGCCTAACCTCTAAACCGTTTTCTAAAGTGTTTCCCAGTTTTCGCAGTTAGGACAGATCCAAGCAACAGCGCTTGCGCAAACAAACTTATTTTGTTCAGCCATTAAGCACTCTGCGCATAGAGTAAAGCCACATTTTCGACAAACATAGCAAAGAGGTTTCTCTTCCCCGCAGAACTCACAGGTTGCCTTAGCTACCTTTTTCTTTGCGAAGAACCTTGTAACCTCTTTAGCCATTCCTTCAATTATAAACTTGGCAAAACCCTAAATAAAGGGAAGGGGAAGTCTCTCCTATTTTTTCACTTGGCAAAGCTTTGGCGAAATTTTAGGGAAGAGATAACAAAAAGAATTCCTCCTACCCCTATCATGCCAAGAACATCCTTCCAAAGATAGTAAAAACATATCCCCTTTAGCAAAATTCCGTAACCAAACTCCAAATAATACCTCATAGGGGAAAGAAGGCTTAAAGCCCTTATCACGGGGTGCATAGCTTCAGAAGGCGTCCAGGCTCCAGAAATCATAAGCATCGGGACAAGGATGGCTAAAATAACCATCATGGCTTGAGAAAAATTATCAACCATCGTGGCAATGGTTATCCCCAGAGCAGAAACAGTAAAGACATAAAGGCAAGTGACAAGAAAAAATTCTAAGACGCTCCCTTTTATCGGCACTCCGAACACACCCTTTACCATGAGGAGAAGGTTCATCGTAGATAGAAAACCAATTATAACAACAGTAGGTATTACTTTGGCTAAAAACACCTCCCAAGTTTTCACAGGGGTGATTAGGAGTTGCTCAATCGTTCCCTGTTCCTTTTCTCTTATCAAGGCTGAAGCGGTTATGAGAAGCGACACCATAGTCGTCATGTTAAAAAGCTCAAGGAGGCTCATAAACCATGAGCTAAGGTTATTAGGATTAAAGAGGCCTCTTAACCTTGCCTCAACCTCAGGTATTTTCAACTGCTTTTTGTAAACCGAATACTTTAAAAGCTCTAAGGAATACTCATAGGCAATGGTGTTAATATATAGGATGGCCATGGTGGAGGTCATGGACATGGTTCCGTCAACAATTGCCTGAACCTTGCCTTTCCCTTCCTTTACCAAGGTGGAAAAGTTAGGAGGAATGATGATAGCCATAGAAGCCCTGCCCCTATCAAGCCAATCAACCACCTCTTCGTCTGATTGGACATAGGCTACAACTTTAAAATAAGGCTTGCGGAGCTTTTCTATGAATTCCCTGCTTTCTTTGCTTTTGCTTAGGTCAAAAACAATGACGGAAAAGTTCCTGACTTCAAGGTTAAAACCCTTCCCCCCAGTATAAACTACGGCAGTGAAAGCATAAATTAAAACGATGAGCAAAACTTTGTCCCGAAAAAGCTGTAAAAACTCCTTTCTAAGCAAAAAAAGAAGGCGCATTTTTTTGTTTTTTTATTTTTGTTTTGCTGGAAAATAGAGCTTTTTCGCCGGAAAGACGAAGGCTTTTCCTCCCTTGTGAAGAGGAACCCGCCAAAATTCTTTGTAGCCATAATCGTCAAAATCTTGAGCTCTACAATTCTTTACCTCACCGAGGTAAAAGATAACCTCTCCAACCTCAACCTCTTCTATAACCTTACATTCAAGATTGGCGAAAGCCTCAAGAATTAGCGGAACATCCAAGGCTTTGCCAACCTCTATCTTAATATCAAAGGCTTCTAATTTATTCAATTCGCGACCGCTAACTGTTCCCACCTTCCAGATAAGGTCTATGTTTTCGGTTATGTTTACTGAAAACTGCCTGTATTTATCAATGAGCTCCCGAGTGTAGTGCTCTTTGTCGCAGGCAAAGCCAACAGAAGGCACATCCTCAGCTATCGGAGTAATCCACGAGCAAGCCATAAAGTTGATTTCTACTGCTTTAACGCTTCCGCTACCGATGAGGACAACTGGTCTTGGATGCAAGGTCCTATAAAACTTCTCCATAATAGACCCTCCCTTCTGGATTATCGAAATTACCTCCTTTTACGAAAGTTTAGGATGGTTGCGGTGTAGACAATAAGAGCGTATATAGAAAGGCTAAAAAGGTTTGGTAGAAAGTAAGATATGGGAAGCCCTTTCAGATATATACCCCTTACAATGTCCAAAAAATAGGTGGCGGGAATTATTCTGCTTATAAGCCTTCCGCTAAATTCCATACTACTAACTGGATAAAGAAAACCAGAGTAAACATAGGTCGGGATGACAGTTGCTACAAAAGCAAGAAGCATGGCAGTTATCTGAGTTTTAGTTATCGTTGAGATGAAGAGCCCCAGACCAACGGTGCAAAATAAATAAAGAATGCTTGCTAAGGAAAGAACGAAAAAATTCCCGATAAACTTTGCCTTAAAAACAAAAACGGTGATGAGAAAAAGCAATAAATAAGTGAAAAAGCTAACAAAAACATAAGGGATAGCTTTGCCAAGGATGATCTCCCATCTTTTAGCTGGGGAGGTATAGTAGTTTAGGATGCTACCAAGCTCCTTTTCCCTTACCAGTAGTAGGCAAGCAAGGATGACCGGATAAAAACAAAGGGTAGTAACCAACATCCCTGGCATGATAAAATTCTTGCTCTCAAGCCCCGGGTTATACCAAACTCGCGTCTCTATATCAAACGGCGGTCTCATATTATCTTTGCCCTCACGGAGCCTTTGATTAAAAAGAGCGTTTATGGCTGTCAAGTAGCCCTTTACCACCTCAGCCCTGCTGGGATAGGTTCCATCAACGAGCATCTGCACCTCAGCTTTTTCTCCCTTATAGAGCTTTTGAGAGAAATCTTGGGGAATCACTATGATAGCCCTGATTAAACCCGAATACATAAGGTGAAAGGCTTCTTCATAATTGTCAACCAAAGCGTAAAGCTTAAAGTATTCAGAATTAACAAAGCTATCTATGTATTCTCTGCTTAGCTTGCTTTTATCATAATCAAGAAAAGCTAAAGGCAAACCCTTTACATCAAAGTTTAATCCATAACCAAGCATAAAAAGAACTATCAAGGGCACAAAAAATACAAAGGTAAGATAAAGCCTATCCTTTATCAGCTCAGAAAATTCTTTTTTCACCATGCCCGAAAATCTGGTTAGCATTGCTTAATTTTGCCCCCTTTTCATGTCGTTAAGAATAAAATCTACGAAGGCTTCCTGTAGGGGCGGAAGAGAAAGTTCAATCTGATAATCCTTTATCCCGGCTTCCTCAAAAAGCTTGATTATTCTTTCGCGGTCTTCATCAGGTGTGAAAGTTCTTAAGTAAATCTTGCTTCCGCATAAGGAAAGGTTTGCAAACCTATCTCTTAGAAGACTAAAAACCTTTCTAAAAAGTGGAGACTTAATCTGTAAGAGCTTCCCTGAGATAGCCTCAGCTCCCTTCTTTATTTCCTCAGGCGTTCCAAGGGCAATAAGCCTTCCTCTGTTCATAAGCCCAATTCTATAGCAGTTTTCTGCCTCATCCATGTAGTGGGTGGACAGGATCACCGTTATCCCTTCTTCTCTGGAAAGGCGGTAAATGATCTCCCAAAAGGTTCTCCTTGCTAAGGGATCAACTCCTGAAGTTGGCTCATCCAAAAAAACAACAAGCGGTTCGTGAAGGACAGCACATAGAAGGGCTACTCTTTGTCTGATGCCAAAGGGGATATCCTTGACAAGCCTATCCTTCCACGGAAATAGCCCAAGCTTCTCAAGCAAACTAGAAAAGTCTTTTCTCCTTACCCCATACAATCCCGCATAAAGTCTAACATTTTCCATCACTGTGAGGTCCTTATACAAGGAAAACCTTTGAGACATGTAGCCTATGTTTTGCCATAACTTAGCCTTTTCTTTTTTTACATTATGTCCTGCGATGAGAATTTCTCCTTCAGTTGGTTCTAAAAGCCCGCACATCATCTTTATTAAGGTGGTTTTACCAGCCCCGTTTGGACCAAGAAGCCCAAAGACCTCTCCCTTCTCTACCTCAAGGCTAACTCTTTCAACGGCTCGAAAATCTCCGAAGAGCTTGCTCAAACCTTTACAAACAATAAGCTTTTCCGTTGAACCCGTTGTTAAAGGAGGTTTTTCTAAGTTTATTGGCTTTTCCGCCCCACTTGATTTTGTCCTGCTTGATATGCTCTGTATAAAAGCCTCCTCAAGGTTTGGATACTCTTCGGGCCTTCCCTGAAGAATGATCTTTCCTTGGAACATAAGGGCTATCCTATGGCAACGCTCAGCTTCGTCCAGGTAAGAGGTGGTTATAATGCCTGTAAGACCCTTTTCCTGAACCAAGGTGTGAATTATCTTCCAGAATTCTTGGCGAGAGAGGGGGTCAACACCGGTCGTTGGCTCATCAAGGAAGATTATCTTAGGTAGATGAAGAAGGGTGCAGACCAAGGCGAGCTTTTGCCTCATCCCGCCTGAAAGCGCCTTTGCCTGCCTTGACAGAAAGGGCTTAAGCCCTGTTATCTCTAAAAGTAGCTCCTTGTTTTGGCGGAAAACCTCATCCGGAATTTCCCTTAGGCTGCAAAAGAAGTTTATGTTTTCTTCCACTGTCAGATTATCGTAAAGGTTTAATCCAAGCCCCTGGGGCATGTAGCCTATGAAAGGTTTTATTCTTTCTGGGTCTTTCGTAACCTCAACCCCAGAAACAAATACATTTCCTGATGTAGGTTTTAGAACACCTGCGATCAGTTGAAGAACGGTTGTTTTGCCCGCTCCATCAGGTCCTATTAACCCAAAAACCTCTCCCCTTTTTATTTCAAACGAGACATTATCTACCGCTAAAACCTTCTTGTGGTAATACTTAGTAAGCCCTTCTACCCTGATAACAGGGCTATCTGCTCCTTTATCTAAGGCTTTATCCATTCTGCCTTAGGGTCTACCTTTAGAACCACATCTGCTGGCATCCCAGGCTTTAGTAGCCCTTCAGGGTTTTCAACAGAGACCTCAGCTCCAAAGACAAGCTTAACCCTTTCGTCCTTAGTTTCTACGTTCTTAGGAGTGAACTCTGCTTGCTCATACACCCGGGTTAGCGTCCCGTTGAAGTATCTATCAGGGTAGGCATCAACATAAACCCTTGCTTGTTGCCCAAGCTTAACTTTTCCGAGCTCTGGTTCAGGGATGTATACCTTGATGTAAAGCTTGTTTAGGTCGACCATATTATAGATAACCTGTCCGGGGTTTACAACCTCTCCCTCTTCAGCAACTCTTGAAAGAATTACTCCGTCTGCCGGGGCGTAAATCTTTGTCTCCCTGAAGTAAACTTCTACTTCTTTTAGCCTTTGTAAAGCCGAAGATTGCTTAGCCTTGGCTTGGGCTGCATACCTTTCGTTAACTTTTAACTCAGCTAAGGCAGATATGTAGTTAAGCTCCGCAATCTCAAGGTCCCTTTTTGAGACTAAGCCCTCTTGAAATAGGGCTCTATACCTTTCAAGGTCTTTTTTTGCCTGCTCAACATTTGCTTGAGACTTAAGCAAATAGCTTTGAGCCATCAGGACTGTCTCTTCCGCAGCCTGGACCTCCTTTTGAGCAGAATACAACATGGCAAGGTATTCGTCCGGACGAAGCTCAGCAAGAAGCTCCTCCTTCTTCACAGGGTCTGACTCTCTTTTATACAGACGAATTATCCGCCCCTGAACCTTAGAGCCTATGTTTATCTCCTTTCCCTCAACCCGACCATGAAGGATCAATAACCCTCTTGGTTTCTCTTGTTTCTTGAAAAAATAAAGGCTTAATCCTACAAAGAGCACTAAAACTATTAGGATTGGCAGAACCTTTTTTAACATGTTAAGTTCAAATACTTCTTTAATAACTTTTCCTTGCAGGTTGTTTTAAGAATGTGGGCAGACGGATAAACCTTTAAAACCTCTTTACAAAGCAACACAAAGGCTAAGTGAACAAGGTCCGTTGGCTCAGGGGGCGTTGCCTCATGAGAAGTTAAAATAACGCCGTCCTTCTGATAAGGTGAAATAAAAATAAAAAACCGTTCCTTAAGGGAGCCTTCTTTGACTAATAGGTCAACAAGCATGCCATCATCTTTAAAGTAGACATCAAGAACTTTAACCAAGTTTTCCTCTTTTTGATAGATAATCCCCCTTGGTAAGGTTTCATAGAGTTTCTTGAAATCCGGATGTTGATTTAGCTTTAGGATGTTAACAATGGGCAAGAGCTCATCCCCCGAGATTTTTAATAAAGTATAATAATCTTTTACCCAGTTTGGAAGCTCAACTCTTTTTATTTTTTTAAAACCTGTAAAGTATAATGTCTCACATAAAGAAATCCATTTTTTTGCATACTTTGTAGGATAGAAGTCTTCTACTTCGGTTCTTATAACTTCCTCCCAGAGAGGGGCAAAGGCTCCTGTTTTCAAGAAAAACTCAACAGTTTGTTCGATGTAGGGCTTGTAATCCGTTGCCATGCGGAAGAAGCCAGATTGTTTTAACCTATCAGCTAATAACCATGGAAAGGACTCGTTTACTAAGCGATTTTTAGCCTTCTTTCTTTTTATCCAAGGGTCAGGGAAGTTTAGATAGAACCCAGAGATTGCCCCAGAGGTGAAGGCTTTGCAAAGGAACTTTGCCCCTTCCATCGGGATGAACCTAACATTTTTAAGTTGAGCCCTTTCTATTTTTTTTGCGCGCTTCTTAAAACTTCTCTTGAGTAATCAACACCTACGAAGTTGACCTGTGGATTGTTCTTTGCCATCTCAAAAATAAAATCGCCCTTGCCAACCCCAATTTCAACATAGATGGGGTTTGAGTTTTCGAAGATTTCCTGCCAGTTTGGATAAAAAGGGAGGTCCTTTTCTTTGAGGTAGAGCCTACTCATGCTTCAATAATGTAATCTTCTTGAAATTTAAAGCAATTGGTATATTTTTAATTTTGAGAAGATGGAGGCCGTAGCTCAATGGTAGAGCACCGGGCTGTGGCCCCGGGTGTTGCGGGTTCGAGTCCCGTCGGCCTCCCCGTTGACCAAAGTTGCAAGGTTCAAAAACCGTCCAAATATTTTTTTCTAAGACTTTTTGCCTTTCTCCTTTTTAGTTCCTTTACCGCACTGCCTGCCTTCAGATTTTCTACCGCATCTACCCTTTTTAGGTTTTTCCTCTTTGCCGGTTTCGGTTATAGAAGCTTCCTTTTGTTCTAAGAGCCCGTATTTTGAAAGAACAATCCTTTCTGCTTCTAACCAGTTTTCTAAATCCTTTTATTACTCTTATAAGATTTGTAGAACCGGGCTTCCCTACTGGATAACCCATTGTTAAAACTAATACATAATCTATTTTTATCAATTCATCCTGATAGGCTTTTTTAATAAATTCTATTAAGTGAATAATTAGGTGGGAAATTCAAAAAATCCCAAAAGTTATTAAATGCACAATTTTGTTCAAAAATTTCACAATGGTTCCTTAATTTACTGTATTAATTCTTTATAGCTATCCCTAAAAATTTTTACAATTTTGTCCAAAAAGACATTGATGTAATAGGAAGTTGTCTTAAAAAATTAGAGAGAAGTTAGGGAAAGATAATTTTTTGTCCTTTATTTAAGGCTAATCCTAAGCTTTAAACAACGAATAAACCCTTGGTCTCTAAAAGAAAAAATTTTGGCATAAAAATTGCTAGTTGATACTAAACATACAGTTTAGATAAAGGAGGCATAGCATGAGGAAAAAGTTTATTGCTCTTGCCACATTAGGATCGTCTCTTCTTACCTTTTCAGCTAAAGCAGAAGATCAGGCTTCTGCTAACAACATCAGCGGTTCATTCTCTACAGGACTTTATAATAAATATGTCTTCCGTGGTTATGAAATGAGCGATGATAGCTTGGTCATTCAACCGTCTTTAACCTTAAACTATAAGAATTTTTCAGTTAATCTTTGGGGAAACATTGACACCAGTGAACATCCTACTCAAAGTTTTATACCTGATAGACCCGGAAAGAAAAGTTTTAATGAAATAGACCTTACTCTTAGTTATACCTATACTCTAAATAATCTTTCATTAACCGGTGGCTACATCTATTATGGAACTAAATACGCTGATGAAACAGAAGAGGTTTTCTTAAGTCTATCCTATGACATCATCTCAAAACCTACCTTAACAGTTTACAGAGACATTTCAACCTATCCTGGCACCTATGTTAATCTTAGCTTTTCTCATTCTACTCCCGTATACCAAAAAATTACTGCAGACCTTTCTGCATCCTTCGGTTATTTTACGGGAGATAGTAAGTATTGGAAAACATACGAAAGAAGCACGGGCGATTATACTGGAAAAAAGTATAGCGCCCTCCATGATGGGAAACTTCAAGTTGGGTTAACCTATCCTATCCAAAAGAACATCACCCTTCAACCAACCATTCAGTATTGGTTCCCGCTTTCTTCTAAGGCAAGAAGGACTATAGATGGGAACTCCTATAACCCTAACGGACATTTAGATAATACATTTGTAGCTGGAGTAAACTTTACATTAAGCTGTTAGAAAACATCAAATCTATACAGGAGGTGGGTAAGCTATGTTGAAAAGGTTTGTCTTCAACTTAATTGGTTTCCTTCCACTTTTCTTTACCATGATTTTAGCATCACCTTTACAAGTTTTAGCTCAAGATTCTCCTCCGCCAAAGCTTGACACTGGAGATACGGCTTGGATGCTTGTTTCTACAGCCTTGGTTATGCTCATGACCGTCCCTGGTCTTGCTATTTTTTATGGTGGGCTTGCGAAGAAAAAGGATGTCTTAAACACGATAGCTATGAGTTTGTTTACTTACTGTCTTGTAAGCTTCTTATGGGTTGTTTACGGATATAGCTTAACCTTCTCCGATGATATTGCAGGAATTATTGGCTACCTGGACAAGGCTTTCCTTTCTGGTGTGGGAGTTAGCTCTCTTCAAGGCACCATACCTGAACTTCTTTTCGCAACTTTCCAGCTTACCTTTGCGGCAATCACTGTAGCTTTGATATCTGGAGCCTACATTGAAAGGATAAGCTTTTCTGCCTGGACCATATTTTTAATCCTTTGGATGAGCCTGGTTTATGTCCCCGTAGCTCACTGGGTATGGGGTAATGGGTTTCTCGCTAAATTGGGTGCTCTTGACTTCGCAGGGGGAACAGTAGTCCATATTAACGCCGGTATTGCAGCCTTGGTTGGAGCACTCATCCTTGGTAAAAGAAAGCAACCTTTACTTATCCCTAACAACATGACCTTAGTAGTTATAGGAACTGGACTTCTGTGGTTCGGTTGGTTTGGTTTCAATGCCGGAAGCGCAGTTGTAGCAAACGGTCTTGCTGCTCAAGCCTTTCTCAACACCAACACTGCAGCTGCACTCGGAGGTCTAACCTGGTTGTTTACCGAGTGGCTTATCACTAAAAAACCAACCATCCTTGGGATTTGCTCAGGTATAATCGCTGGTTTAGTAGCCATAACCCCAGCTGCCGGCTTTGTGAACATAGTTGGAGCCATCATCATCGGGGTTTTAGCAGGTTTTATCTGCTACTTCTCTGTCTCGTATTTAAAACCAAAGTTTGGCTACGATGATGCCTTGGATGTCTTTGGAATCCATGGGGTGGCTGGGATTCTTGGGGCTCTTTTAACCGGGTTTTTAGCAGACCCCTCCATTAATCCCGATGGAACGGGGCTTTTCTACGGCAATCCTAAGCAAGTCCTCATCCAACTCCTTTCCGTTGTCATCACCATCATCTATACAGGGGTCCTCTCCGCTGTAATATTGTATGTTACAAAGCTTTTAACCAGGCTCAGAGTAAGTGAGGAAGAAGAAATCGCTGGGCTTGATATTACTCAACACGGAGAAAAGGGCTATAATATTTAAAACTAATCGATAGGAGGGACTTACCATGAAAAAGGTTGAAGCCATCATTAAACCTTTTAAGCTTGACGAGGTAAAGGATGCCCTCGTAGCCATAGGCGTCCAGGGGATGACTGTAACCGAGGTTAAGGGATTTGGTAGACAAAAAGGGCAGGTAGAAGTCTACCGTGGGACTGAAGTTGAGGTTCTTTTTGTCCCAAAGGTTAAGGTCGAGGTTGTCGTCCCTGACCACTTAGTTGATAAGGTGGTAGAAACTATTTCAAAGAGCGCTCATACTGGGTCTATCGGGGATGGGAAAATCTTTATCATTCCTGTTGAGGATGCCATCAGAATAAGAACTCGGGAAAAAGGGGAATCTGCAATCTAAAAAGAGGGAATGGCTATGGTTGCCATAATCAAGAATGTAAAAGAAGAGGGTCCGGGTAGTATTGAAGATTTTCTTAAAGAAAATTCAATCCCTTTTAAAATCTTTGAAGCCGAGCTTGGAGAGTTTCCAACAAACCTTGAAGGATATAAATACTTGATCGTCTTAGGTGGACCGATGGGAGTTTACGAGATGGACCTATATCCAAACTTAAAGCGGGTAGCTAAGATTATAGAAGAAGCCCTCGAAAGAGGGTTTAAGGTTTTAGGGGTCTGCCTTGGAGCCCAGCTCCTTGCCCATGTGCTTGGCGGTAGAGTTTACAAAGGTCCAAGGCCTGAGATTGGCTGGCTTGACATAGAGCTAACAGATGCAGGGAAGGTTGACCAAGCGATAAGCGCCCTGGCCAAGCATCCTGAAACCGAGGAGATATCTACCCGGTTTAAAGTTTTCCACTGGCATGGCGATACCTTTGACCTTCCTTCCGGGGCTATTCACTTGGCAAGGTCTGACCTTTACCAAAATCAAGCCTTCAAGTATGAAGACCGGGTCTATACCCTACAGTTTCATGTAGAGGTAACAGAAGACCTTCTATCCACATGGTTTGAAAACTCTCCTCTTAAGGAAAGGGTCCTTTCTGAATTCCAAACTCTTAAATCAGAATATTCGGAGAGGGCAAAAAACTTCTATCATACCTATTTTTATAAGAAGTCTTGATAAAAAGTCAAATAAGGAGACTGTTTAAAAACTTTCAAGCTTTTTTAAAAAAATTACTTATTTAGGTTGGAAATACCGTAGGAGATAAAATGTAGGGGCGAGCGGCTGCTCGCCTTTCACAAAAGATGGGGCAACCGTTGGTTGCCCCAAGTCACTCAATTCTAAATTATTGTTCAGCATCCTCAGCTGAGCGCTCAGGATCAAGTTGATTTTATTTCTTCTTTCTCATATAGGGCACTTTTATACCATTGAGTTCTTCTTTTGTTATTTCATGCCACCTTTTTAATGACCAGTTCCCAACCCATTTTTTAAAAAGCTCCAAATTCCTCTGCCTCTCCTCCTCTGTAGAGCCGAGATAAACATACATATTGCCTGGTTTTCCATCCTTTGTATTTTTTCCATCATCAAGCCTCCTCATGAGAGATTCTGTATCTGGCCAGGCCTTGTAGAAGATGAGATGAGAATAGGTATCCATTCTCGGACCTTTTGATTGCGCAAGCCATTTTTCTTTTTCTGCTTTAAAGGCCTCATACTCTGGAAAATCAGACCCATGGCAGCGAAGGCATTTTGAATCCACAATGGGTTTAATGTGTTCAACATAAGTCACCTCTTCAGCAAGGGCATTCCCCCCAATAATTAAAATCAAAGTCATTACTCCCATGAGCCTCTTAATAATTCACCTCCTATTGAAATTTAATTTCATTTTCATTTTACTATGGGATAAAATTAATGTCAAGTCCTAATTAGGCTGTTTTCAAAAAAAAACGGCTCCCACTCTGTCCTACCGTGCTAAGCGAGGCATCACCAAGGGTTACATGAGAGATAAAACCCCTCTCAACGCTCAGGGTGACTTGAGGGTCGGAGACTCCTCGGCTTACACTTCGATATGAAACATGATTGAAAACTCCTCACTATTCTTAAAGCATAAAGGTCCCACGCAAAATATTTATGAAACAGCTTCAAAACAGGTTGACCGAAGAGTAAAAAAGCTTTATAATAATAAAAAAACTTTTACAGAAGGCTTAAGGGACCTTAGGGGGTAAAAGAAGGTATGGGTGGTCGGTCGAGAAAATCTCAGCTTAAACAAAAGCTTGCTCGCTATTATAAAGAGAGGGAAAACCCTCTTGCTGTTTTGGCTCTCCAGGATGAAATTGTTCGCCTAAATCAGCGTAAACTTAGCGAACTCCAGAAAAACCTTGAATATCTAAGAGACCTTGACGAAAAGACCGAAGCCCTTGAAGGTGTTAGGCTTAACATTAGAAAATTTCATCACGAACAGGATAAAAAATTTGCTAACAGAGCTTTCTATGAAGCTTTGTATCCCATTACCTTAGAATACCGGTTTATGCCTCTCCAAGCCATTTTTGCCTGGTATCTAAGAGCCTTAGAGCTTGTTTACGGAGAAAAACCGCCAAAAGTCCACATCAACAGAATGCAAAAATGGATCAAATACTGGCTTGGTAGCCTTAGCGAGGCCCAGGAGCTCCAGTTAAAAAGCGCAATCATCTCTTGGATTATGAACCGTTTTACTTAAAACTCATGCCCCTTTTTTGGATACTTCTATTTTTTCTCTTTCTTGCCAATAAATCATTTGCTCAAAAGCCTATCCTTTTTACGCCCGATGAGAAGAAACCCTCAGTCAACCCTCAGGTTGAGGGAGTGGACAACCCTTATGGAAAGGTCCAAGCTGAAAAAATATGGACCGTAGCCTACGGGCAGCCTGCCTTTGCTAATTTTTTAGATTTTGCCCCGCCTGAAAGGGCTTTTTTACTAACCCAAAACGGTAGTGTCCGCCTAACTCCCCTCCGGAAGGAAATCTTTGACCCCTGGTTTAATAAACCAAGGATTGCCTATTCTTTAGCCCTAAAGCCTGAAGTTCCGGGGGATTATATTCTGTGCATCGAGACTAAGAACATGATAGAGCCCGGAGATGTGGTTCGCAAGCACTTTGCCAAAACGGTCTTTCATGTTGAAAAAGAAAAGGGCTGGGATAGGCTTTGTGGCTTTGATTTAGAAATAAAGCCCTACACCAGACCTTACGGTTTAGTTTCTAAAGTAGTCTTTTGGGGGCGGGTCCTCTATCAAGGCGAGCCCATCTCTGAAGGCACGGTCACGGTAGAAAGATTAAGGGTTAAGCCCTTTGAAAAGCTTCCGAAGTTTGGAACAGGTGAGATAAACCTCCCAGTGCTGCAAAAGACAACCCTTCTTAGGGAGGATGGCTCTTTCTTTGTGAGCTTTGAAGAGGAGGGCTGGTGGGTTGTAAGCTTCAATTTAAGAAGAGGGGGTTCCACCTACGGCAACCGGGAGTACCCCTTTGAGCTTTCAACCCATCTTTGGGTGTATGTATTCCCGCAAGGAGAGGGTAAAGCTAAACAAGAGAAACCTAAGGAAAAGAAAAAGCGCCTATCCCCTTCAAAAGTGAACTAATAGCCTAAGGGACAAAGCAGGAAGTTGCAAACCGAAGATTTTGCTATATATTTTATAAACAAATTTCTGCCCCCATCGTCTAGTGGACTAGGATACTGGCCTCTCACGCCAGAGACACGGGTTCGAACCCCGTTGGGGGCGCTTATCAATAGCTTTACCAATCCTTGTTTGAAGTAGACCTTCTTCTTATTCAACCTTGGATATACGATTTTTCAGCTCATGACTTTTGGCTTAAGCCTTATGGTCTTTTAAAGCTCGGAGGCCTCTTAAGAAAGAGGGGTTATACGCTTGGGTTTGTTGACCTTTTAGACCCCTTTCATCCTGAGCTTCCAAAAAGACCAAAAAGAAAGCCCTTCGGAACGGGCTTTTTCTATAAAGAACCCATCCCTAAACCAAGCCCCTTTCTTTATGTGCCAAGAAGATACTTTCGTTATGGCTTACCTTATCCCCTTGCTAAAAAGGAGCTCTCAAAGTATAAGCCCAAGGCTATCCTTACTTCCATAACTATGACCTACTGGTATCCAGGCTTATTTGCCCTTCTAAAGCTTCTGCAGGAGGTCTTTGGAGAAATACCAGTCTTTGTAGGCGGGGTCTATGTCCGGCTTCTCAAGGAACACCTACAAGCCTTCTTAGAAAAGGAAGGTTTCTCCCATGTTTTTCCAGTAGAATGTCCAGAGTATGAGGAAGCCATCCAGCAAATCGAAGAAAGGATTAAGCCTTCAGGGCATCCTTATCCCTTTGATTATCCCATCTTTGACTTACAACGGGAAATTCCCTATGTAGTTCTTATGACCTCAGAAGGGTGCCCCTATCGCTGCCCCTACTGCGCAAGCTACAGGCTATATGGTGGCTTTAAAGCCTATCCTATAGAGAGGATATTAGAAGAGATAATCTTCTGGCCTAAAGAGTATAAGGTCGTTGACTTTGCTTTTTACGATGATGCCCTGCTTTACGATTTTGAAAACCACTTAAAACCTCTTCTTGAAGCTGTCATAGACCTTGGGCTAAAGGTTAGGTTTCATACTCCGAACGCCATCCATGCAAGTTTCATAAACGAAGAGGTTGCAAAGCTTTTTAAACTTTCGGATTTTACAACCGTGAGGCTCGGTTTAGAACGGATGGAAAAGCGCTTTGATGCCAAGGTTAGCATAGATGAGTTTATCTCAGCTATACATTGTCTAAGAAAAGCTGGTTTCCGTGAGGATAACCTTGGTGCTTATGTGATCTTCGGCATTCCCTATGAAGACTACGATGAAGTAGAAAAGACCTTGCATTTTTTGTTTGAGCTCGGGGTCAAGCCCTACATAGCAGAGTTTTCCCCTGTGCCCGGAACCCCATTTTTTAAGCTCTGCCAAGAGGTTTCCAAGTATCCGATAGATGAGGACCCGATATTCCATAATAAGAGCATTTTTCCTGCAATGAAAAAGCCTGACTGGGAAAGGATCCAGGCTATTAAAAACTTAGCAAGGGAAATGAGAAGAGAGCTTACCTCAACATCTTAAGAAGCCTCTTATCCGCCTCGCAAAGGGGATGGCTAAGAGCCTCATCCAAGGTAAAAAAGGAAGCAGACTCGGCTTCAAGGGGCTTAGGTTCACCAAGAAAGCCTTCAACTCGGAGAAGATGAAGCTCAAACTCTATGTCCTTTGCTTTTCCATGGGTTGAAAGATAGGGCTTTGCTGATAGGACCTCGATCCCAAGCTCCTCCTTTAGCTCTCTTTTTAGGGCTGAAAAAAGGCTTTCTCCGAGCTCAACTTTTCCGCCAGGTAACTCCCATTTCCCACCGTCTATCTTTTCTTTTGGGCGCTTAACCAAAAGAATACGTCCATCCTTCTCTATCAACCCTGCAACTACTGTCCATTTTTTCATGTTTAAGCTTTACCGAAAACCCTCTCAAAGATGTAATCTACATGTTGAAGGTATTTTTTCACATCAAAAAGGGCCTCAAGCTCGGAAGGAAGAAGAAGAGAAGTTATCCTTTCATCCTGCAAAAGAAGGTCTTTAAAGTTAAGGGTTTCCTCCTGCCAAACCTTCATGGCCTTTTCCTGAACGACCCTGTAAGCCTCTTCCCTCGTCATACCTCTCTCAACAAGGGCTAACAAAACTTGCTGGGAAAAAATCAGCCCCCGGAGAAGGTTTAAGTTTTTCTGCATCCTTTCAGGATAGACCTGAAGGTTCTTTAGCACATAGTTTAGACGATGAAGGGCAAAGTCGGTCAAGGTTGTGGCTGAAGGAAAGATCATCCTTTCAGCTGAGGAGTGGCTAATATCCCTCTCATGCCAAAGGGCGACATTTTCTAAGGCTGGAAGAAGATAAGCTCTTATGGTTCTTGCTAAACCGCAGAGGTTTTCAGTGAGGATGGGGTTTCGCTTATGGGGCATGGCTGATGAGCCCTTCTGCCCGGAAGTAAAAGGCTCCTCAGCCTCAAGCACCTCTGTGCGCTGAAGATGTCTGATTTCCGTTGCGACCTTCTCTATGGAGCTTGCTAAGATGGCAAGACTGGCCATGTATTCCGCATACCTATCCCTTTGGACTATTTGATTGGATATCGGGTCTGGCTTTAGTCCAAGCCTTTCGCAGGTATAAACTTCAACCTCGGGGTTTAGATGGGCAAAAGTTCCTACCGCACCCGAAATCTTACCCACGGAAATAGTCTCAAGGGCAGAGAGGAGCCTTTTTTTGTTTCTTTCCATTTCGGCATACCAGAGGGCAAATTTTAAGCCAAAGGTAATGGGCTCGGCATGAATGCCGTGGGTCCTGCCCACCATTACCGTATCTTTGTATTGAAAAGCCTTTTCTTTGAGGGTCTTTAAAACCTCCTCAAGGTCTTCAAGGATGACCTCCATAGCCCTTTTTAGGCGAACAGCCATTGCGGTATCGAGCATATCCGATGAGGTCATTCCAAGGTGGAGAAACCTTGCCGAGGGGCCTGCGATCTCGGCTAAGTAGGTAAGAAAAGCGATCACATCGTGCTTTGTTTCCTTTTCGATCTCTTTCACCCTTTTCACATCCTCGGGAGTAAAACCTTTTTCCATGTAGGGCATAAGCTTCTCTTTGAGGATTTCATAATCTTCCTTAGGGACTTTGCCGAGCTTATACCAAGCTTCCATGGAATAGAACTCCACAAGAAGCCAGGTGCGGAGCTTTTCTTCCTCACTCCAGAGTTTCCTCATGATTTCTCGGGTATACCTGGGGATCATTTGACACTCCTTGAGCGAATCTTAAGATTGACCAGATGATAAAATTTGGCTGGGGGAGAAGGACTCGAACCTCCACACGTGGATCCAGAGTCCACTGTCCTGCCGATTAGACGATCCCCCAAATCTTTAAAATTTATTATAAAGATTTTTTTATATTCCGTCAAGAGGAACTCGCGCCTACCTGCTTGCGAAAATTCTAATCTTGACTTAGAATTGACAAAGGAGGGAAGATGCTTGGACCTAACAAAAAAGGCTATTTCGGTAAGTTTGGCGGTCGTTTTGTTCCAGAGACCTTAATGCCTTTGCTCTATGAACTTTCAAATTTCTATGCTAAGGTCAAAAGGGATAGGAGCTTTTGGCAGGAATGGAAAAGCCTCCTTCAGGAGTATGCGGGGCGCCCAACTCCTCTTTACTACGCCAAAAACCTATCCGAATACCTTGGCGGACACATAAAGGTTTACCTCAAGCGGGAAGACCTTCTTCACACGGGTGCCCACAAACTAAACAACACCCTGGGGCAGGTTCTCCTTGCAAAAAGGATGGGAAAAACCCGGGTCATCGCGGAAACTGGGGCTGGTCAGCATGGCGTGGCTACAGCCACGGCTTGCGCCCTCCTTGGGCTTGAGTGCGTTGTCTACATGGGGGCAAAGGATGTAGAACGGCAGGCTCTAAATGTCTTCCGTATGAACCTTCTTGGAGCTAAGGTGATTCCGGTTGAGTCTGGCACCCAAACCCTAAAGGATGCCATAAACGAAGCCCTAAGGGATTGGGTTACCAACGTGAAGAACACTTTATATGTCATCGGTTCTGTGGTTGGACCTCATCCCTATCCCATGATGGTTCGAGATTTTCAGTCAATCATCGGGCAGGAAACAAAGGCTCAGCTTTTAAAGAGAGAGGGAAGGCTTCCAGACTATGTGATCGCTTGTGTAGGCGGTGGCTCAAACGCGATGGGCATATTCTATCCCTTTGCCAAATACAAAGAGGTCCGGCTCATAGGGGTTGAAGCGGCAGGGCATGGCTTAGACACGGATAAACATTCGGCTACCTTAACAAAAGGCGAGCCCGGTATCCTTCATGGCATGCTAACCTACCTTCTTCAGGATAAAGTAGGGCAGATAAAAGGAGCTCATTCCATCGCCCCTGGGCTTGACTATCCAGGGGTTGGACCTGAGCATAGCTACTTTAAAGAAACAGGTAGAGCCTTTTACACGGCTGTTGATGATAGGTCTGCCTTATCGGCCTTTCAAGTGCTATCAGAGGTTGAAGGCATAATCCCGGCTTTAGAATCTGCCCATGCTATTGCTTACCTTATTGAACAGGCAAAGGGCTTCCCTAAAGGGTCAATAATAGTCATCAACCTCTCAGGAAGAGGAGACAAGGATGTCCCAAGCGTTAAAGCCTACCTTGAGGGAAAACCAGAGCTAAAGGTGAAGGTCCGACCCAATGCTTAAAGGTAAAGACAGAATCAAAAAGGCTATCTTAGCTCAAAAGTCTAAAGGAGAAGTTCCGCTTATCCCTTACATTACCGCTTTTGACCCAGACAAGGAAACGACTAAACGGATACTTCTTGAGATGGCAGAGGTTGAGCCTTGCTGCGTTGAGCTTGGCTTTCCCTTTTCAGACCCGGTAGCAGACGGGCCAACCATTCAAAAAGCTATGGTTAGAGCCTTAAAGAATGCCCCAACCCTTGACGAATACTTTGAGCTTGTAGCTGAAGTCCGGTCTCAAGGCTTTCAAATCCCAATCCTTTTGATGACCTACTACAACATCCTTTACCGCTATGGATTAAAGAGGGTTGTGGAAGAAGCCCTTTCCTCTGGAGTTGACGGTTTTATCATCCCAGACCTTCCTCTTGAGGAGATAGCCCCTTTTAAAAAGGAGCTTAAAGGTTCTTCCCTTGCCTTAGTCTTGCTTTGTGCACCAACCACTCATGAAGACCGTATTAAACGAATATCTAAGGCTACCTCAGGCTTTCTCTACTATGTCTCTTTGACAGGAATTACTGGTGCCCGGGACCGTTTGCCTGAGGACATCCGCCAAAGGCTCACACTGTTTAAGAAGCTATCTTCTCAGCCTGTAGCGGTTGGCTTTGGCATCTCAAAGCCTGAGCATGTTAAGCTCCTTTCCCCTTATGCAGATGCTTTAGTGGTTGGAAGCGCCCTTGTTCGCCTTATAGAAGAGGACGCAAAATCCTCTCCCCTAGCCATTAAAAACTTCTTACGAACCCTTAAAGGCTCTCGATGACCCAAAGAGTCATAAAGGTTCGCACTAAGCCCTCCTATGAGATAATCATAAAACCAGGGCTTCTTTCTGAGATACCCGGAGACCTAAAAGCTAACTTTTCCTTTGGCAAATTAGCCATAATCACCGATTCTAATGTTGAAAAACTCTATGCAAGAACTTTGCTTAACCTCCTTCAAAGCTCAGGTATTTCAGCCGAGGTTTTTTCCTTTCCTGCTGGTGAGAAATCGAAAAACATGGACACGGTGGTCCTACTCTCAAGACACCTTATTAGGTCTAACTTTGATAGACATGACCTTATCCTTGCCCTTGGTGGGGGTGTGGTAGGGGATGTAGCAGGCTTTCTTGCGAGCATCTATCTTCGCGGGATACCCTTTGTTCAGGTGCCAACGAGCTTGCTTGCCCAGGTTGATTCCTCAATAGGTGGAAAAACCGGGATTGACCTTCCTGAAGGGAAAAACCTCCTTGGCACCTTCTATCAGCCGGCTCGCGTCTACATAGACCCCAGGGTATTAAAAACCTTGCCGGAGGTCAATCTGAGAGACGGCTTAGCTGAAGTGATAAAGTATGCCTGCACTTTAAAGCCAAAGCTTTTTAGCTTCCTTGCAAAGAATCACCATGCGGTCCTCTCCCTTAAAGATAAAGCCCTCCTTCGGATAATCTATGATAGCTGTCAAGCAAAGGCTCAAGTTGTTTCCAAGGATGAAAAAGAAAGCGGTTTGAGGCGGGTTTTAAACTTTGGACACACCCTTGGGCATGCCCTTGAAGCCTATGCTGATTATAAGCTTCAGCATGGTTTCTGCGTAGCTGTGGGAATGGTCTTTGCTTGCAGGCTCTCAGAAAGGCTAAGGCTTGCGCAGACAGGACTTACCGAAAGGGTAGAAAGACTTCTAAAGCTTTACCGATTACCAACAAGGATTTCGGAGCTTGGCTTAAAGGTAGATAGAACCGATGTCCCAAAGATCCTAAGCTACTTTGGTCGGGACAAGAAGGTCTGGAAAGGAAAGCTTACCCTGGTTCTTTTAAAAAACCTGGGCGATTTTGTCTTCTACGAGGTCTCAGAAACTAAAACCTTAGAAAGTGTTCTTGAAGAACTGTTTTAAGCTCTAATCAAGATCTCTTCCCTTTTTTTCCTAATTCATTGACAAATTTAATAAATCGTTCTATAAATAAAGCATGTTTGATTGGAGAAAGCTTCAGGTCTTTCTAAAGGTTTACGAAGCAAAAAGCTTCTCTCAGGCGGCAAAGGAGCTTTTTCTTTCTCAGCCTACGGTAACGATCCACATTAAGGAGCTTGAGGAGCAACTTGGAGTTAATTTGTTTGAAAGAACAACAAGGAATGTTGTCCCAACAAAGGCTGGGCACATTCTTTATCAATATGGTGTCAAGCTTTGGCAGCTTTGGTCAGGATTAGAAAAGGAGCTCTTATCTCACAAGGACCCTGAAAGCGGGCGTGTGGAGGTTGGGGCAAGCACCATTCCTGGTCAGTATATTCTGCCCCCACTTATCAAAGAATTTAAATCCCTTTATCCAAAGGTCCAGGTTTATCTAAAAGTTACCGATACCCAAGATGTCATCGACAGAGTAGCGAATGGAGAGTTCGAATTAGGCCTAGTGGGAGCCGAAATTCCTCATAAAAATTTAGTCTTCATCGGTTGCTGTGAGGATGAAATCGTTCTTATAGCGCCCAAACATTTTGAAAAAAAAGAAATATCGCTTGCTGAATTGCCCCAAATTCCCCTGATAGCCAGAGAACCTGGCTCAGGCACCTGGAGAACAGCTTTGAATAAACTAAAGGAGAAAGGGATTTATCCCCCAGAGTTAAACATCGTTGCGGAAATGAGCTCAACCTCTGCGGTCAAAAGCGGGGTTAAAGTGGGTATAGGATTGGGTTTTGTCTCCAAACGCGCGATCGACCTTGAACTTGCTTTAGGGCTAATAAAAATCGTCAAGATAAAGGATTTCGAAATAAAAAGGCAATTCTATTTAGTTAATCTTAAAAAGAAGTGCTTTACCCAACCTTCAGAGATATTTTACAATTTTTTATTGGAAAGCTTGGCTAAAAGGGCTTGACCTTTTTCACCGAAGGGGTTGTTTTTTTCTTTTGGACATGCTTTTCCCCAAAAAGCACGCTCTTTAACCATTTAAACCCAAACTGAAGCAATGCCAGGTCATCTTCCTTAATCTTTTTTAGGGTTTCCTCATCAACCTCAAAAACCTCAAGAAATTTAGAATTGAAAATAAAATCTCTAAAACGATCAGGGTTAGTGCTCACCATAAAGAAGAGTTCTACGCTCTTTTCTGGAACTTCAATCGGTCCGAAAGACTCCTTCCTCATGATAATTTCAGCCCATTCAAACACAGGCTCTTCAAGCTCCGGTATCCCTTGAGATTGTCTGTATTCATCAACAGTCATTTCTTTTCCGCTTTCAAGACCTTGGCAAAACCCTTCTTGCACAAGATAGTAAAAATCTTCGTTTCTTCTTTCATCGCGATTTCTAAAAAGTCCAAACCCAAGAGGATAATACCTACAAGCCAAAGGTCGCACAGGATAGATGGTGCATCCGCCTTCTCCAAGGAAAGGGCAAGTTTTTTCGGCATCATCCCTCATTTTGAGCCGAGCTATGGGAAGTTGAGATTTGGGCAGTAAAAAAGGCTCTGCGTAGAGTATTAAAAATTCATCGGTTGTAAGCTTCAAAAAGTCTCGTATGCGAATTATATCGTAAGGCGTAAGGGGTAGGTATAAATCAGAACAACAGAGCTTAAAACATGGAACGTTTGGCTCGCAATGGAAGAGTATTTTAGATTTTTCGGTAAGCCTGATAGGCTGAATTATCTTATCAAATCCTTTTAAAGGGACTATTGGCTCCATGAACTTACTCCTGTTACTTTTTTGCTTGAATTAGGATAGATGATAAATTACTTTTGTCAAGCAGGGATAGAAAATAAGTAAACTCAGAACTCAACATTCAAGGCGAAAGGATTAAAGAAACCTCTTTTTGCCTAACAGTCCATTTCTCTTTTCTTCTTTTTTGGTTCTTCTTTCTTAGTGGCGTTATCCTTTTTTCTTCCATTTTAGGGGTGGTTACAGTGGCATTGATGTTTAAAAATAACCCCTCGGGGAAATCCCGAGGGGTGAAGTGGATAAATTAGCAACCCTCTACTTTTTTCTTGGGCTTTTCTTCTTTCTTTGTGGCGTTGGCAGTAGCGTTGTCCTTCTTAGCATCCTTCTTCTCTGCTGCTGCTACTGCAAACCCAACGCTACCAAATGCAAAGGTCAAACCAACTAAAAGGGCTACGAGCTTCCTCATGGTTCCACCTCCTTTGAGTTTTTATTTTTTAACTTCAGCAAAAGCCTTCTTAATGTCTTCGTCCGACACGCTCTTGTGTAGAGCCTTCTTAGCAGACTTGTTCCTTAAGAAATCAACGAGCTCGTCAGCGGACTTAGCACCACTCTTCTTGATGAGCTCGGCAACCTTGTCCATGCTCTTGTGACACTTTACACAGCTGTCAACGGCAAATACTGCTGAGCTTGAAAGGATAAGCCCAAGCATTGCAGCTAAACTCACTACCTTCTTCATAACCCACCTCCTCCTTAAATTTTTTTTAATTTTATTTGGGGCTTATCTTTTGTCAAGCCCCAATACATATCAATCAAAAGCCATGCCAATTTAAAAGACCCTATACTCTTTGTAAAACTGTGAACCTCTGACAAAATTGCAATTTTTTCAAAGGCCTTTACTTACAATTTTGTTAGAGATTCTATATCTTTTAAATAATCTGAAAGCCTCTCTTTTTTTCCCTTTAAACCGAACTTCTTGCGCAAGCGTTTTCGGTAAAAATCAACGGCACTTTTACTAAGACCAAGGACCTTGGCAATCTCTTCCGAAGATTTCCCCTCTTTCACCAAAAGGGCAACCTGAGCTTCCCTAAGGCTTAACCCTGATAACGGATGATACTTCTTTGCTTCTTCAAGAAGCGCATCCCTAACTTCCCTTTCCAGGTCAAAAAGGGTGTTCTTTAACTCCAAAGGTAGATGGGGCATTATCAAACGGAAAAAGGGTATGATCTTATTTTCTAAAAGGGCATAAAATTTGAACTCCCTACTTAAATCTTCGCTCGTTGAAGACTCTTTCTTTTCGGTCCCTTGGGCTAACCCTGACATAATTGAATAGTCTTTGGGCATCTCCTGATGAACGACCGCTATTAGTCTGGGTTTTGTTGGTAAAGGAAAAATGGTTAAAAGATAGGGTTGAAGGATGCCCTCTATGTTTAAAGAGTATTGCATAGAAAAAACTTCACTTCTTTTGTCTAAGACCTCCTTCAACCCCTCTAACACTTTTCGAGCCGTCTCATCCCCCTCATCTTTAGCCTTTTCACATAGTTCTAAATAGTTGTATCCGATGGTGTCTGGTCTGAAGAAAAGACCAGACTTTAACCCTTTATCGATCCATGCCCGGTTTACTTGGATGATCGTCCCCTTTTCATCGAGAAGGGCAATAAGACTCGGAAAGGCGTTAAAAAAGGCTTTATCTATAGCGAACCTATCTTTTTGCCTTTTTAAAGGTCCCTTCTTTGAAGAATTAACCCCCTTCTTTGGCATTTTGCTTAAAAGTATTCTCCGTAGGTTTTAGAACTAAGCTTATAGAGAAGATAATGCGAAATTTCGGCTACCACAGAATCTATTAATCTTTCCATTGCTTCCTCCGAATAATAAGCTACATGAGGCGTAAGGATAAAGTTAGGATAACGGAAAAGATAAAGGGTTTGAAGAGCTTTGGTTAAGACCTCTGACGGGCAAATTTCCTTTAGGAAGCTTCCTTCAGTTAAAACCTTCTCGCCTTCAAAAACATCTAAAGCAACGCCTCCCTTAAGCTTTCCGTTTGCTAAAGCCCAGAGCAAAGCTGAGGTATCAACCACTGGACCTCGGGCTATGTTTATAAGCATCGCCTTATCTTTGACTAGCTTAATGTTTTCTAAGTTTATTAAATGCATAGTCTCTTTGGTCAAAGGGACAGCAACGAAGACCACATCAGAAGAACCTAAAAGTTGACCCAAGCTAACATACTTTACTTTGTATAATTCTTCAAGCTTTTTATTAGGATTTAAATCGTAGGCGAGGACTTCCATTCCTATTCCAAAAGCCATTCGGCAAATGTGCGAACCAATGTTTCCCGTTCCGATAACACCAGCAACCTTGCCAAATAGGTCAACACCCATCAACCCCTCACGAGAAAAATCAAAATCTTTCATCTTTACTACAGCCGTCTTTAGCCTCCTTGCCAGGGCAAACATAAGGGCAATGGCCTGCTCAGCCACGGTAACGCTTCCATAAACCAGCATGTTAGCAACCTCTATACCCATTCTCTTGCAAGCTAAAATGTCTATATGGTCCATTCCGGTTGTTCGCGTAATCACAAACTTAAGGTTTTTCATTTGGTCAAGCACCTCTTCATCTACCACAGAATTCAAATAAATGACCGCAATTTCCGTGTCGCCATGCTCTCTACTACTTTCTTTGTTTAGAGTATAAGGAACAAACTTAACCTCAAAATCTTGAAACCTTTCCCCAAGCCTTTCTTTTAGCCTGCGTAGATACTCCTCCTTTTCCCAATCCTTGGCTTCAAAAAAGGTGATTACACGGCTCATGGGCTACCCCCTTTATTTATGGTTGCAAATACTTCTGTTTATCCTTTGGGACCCACCATCTTTCAAGGTTGTAAGCTAAGCCGATCGCTGAAGGAGAAACCCCTCGGAAGCGTTGATGAATGGCCTCAAGGCTGTAGGGTATGTAGAGAAAGGTATAAGGCTGGTCTTCAGCCAAGGTCTTCTGCACCTTGTAGTAGATCCTTCTTCGTTTTTCCTTGTCCAAGGTGTATCTTCCTTCTTCGAGCAACCGGTCAAGCTCTTCGTTTTTATAAGAGATAAAATTTAAACCTGGAGGGTTTATCTTGCTTGAATGGAAGATGTCGTAGAGGTCTGGGTCAAGCCCGGTTGTCCAACCAAGGATAACGGCCTGAAACCTCCTCTTGTCGATAAACTGATGGATAAGCGTTGTCCATTCAACCACCCTTATGTGGACCTTTATCCCAATTTTGCTTAGCTCCTGCTGAAAGACCTGAGCGGCAAGAAGCCTTGAAAGGTTCCCATGATTGGTAAGCAGAGTGAACTCAAAGGGCTTCCCATTTTTGTAGAGCCATCCATACTTGCCCTTAACAAAGCCAGCCTCTTGCAAAAGGGTTAAAGCCTTATTTGGGTCGTAGGGGCAGGTTTTTTCAATCTCTGGATTGTAAAACCAAGCATCTGGCTTATAAGGGCCGTAAGCTGGTATACCCTGCCCAAGGAGAGCACCTTCAACCACCTTCCTTTTATCAATGGCGTAGCATAGGGCAAGCCTAACCCTTTTGTCGGCAAAAAGAGGGTCCTTAAGATTGTATCCGATGTAAGTATAACCAAAGGAAAGGTATTTGTAGACCTGAAACCGTTCCTTCAGTTCCCTATCCCTTTCTATGCGGAAGTATTGAAGAGGGGTTAAGGATATCCAGTCAACTCCTCCAGACCTGAGCTCGAGGAAAAGGGTCGTTGGGTCTGGAATAACCCTAAAAAGGACCTGGTCTAAGTATGCTATACCCTCGGAATATAAAGGATTTACACCAAGCTTTAGGCTACTTCCCCTTTTCCATTGGACAAACCTAAACGGTCCATTACCAACCGGTCTTTTACCAAACCCTCTTTGAATATAGCTTAGGTCTTTATCAGCTAAGAGATGGCGAGGCAGGACTACGAGATTTCCCCAGGAGATGAGGGCAAGGGCAAAGGGTCTTTTGTAGTAAACACTAAAGGTGTGGTCGTCTATCACCTCAAAGCGCTCTACCTCAAGGAAGTCGCTGGCATAAGGGGAGGGGGTCTTAGGGTCAGTAATAAGCTTAAACCCAAACTCAACATCCCAAGCTGTGAGAGGCACGCCATCCTCCCACTTAACATTTTTCTTTAGATAAAAGGTTATAACCCGCTGGTCCTTTGAAACTTCATACCTTTCGGCAAGGTCGCCAACGATAGACAGGTCCGGAGCATACTTAACAATCCCTCGGAAAATCAGCTCAGCAACCCTATGGCTCATAACATCTGTTGCCAGCATAGGCACAAGGATGCTTGCATCAGCTATCGTCCCAACAACCAAAGCATCCCCATAAGAAGGCTCCTCTTGCACAATCTCTTTCGAAAAAGAAAGGGGTTCGCCAAATAAACCAAGAAAAAGAACAACTAAAGCTAAAAAAAGCTTCTTCCTCAAAGGCTAATCTCCTTGAAGAGAAAATACCTTAAGGGGCGTGTATTTTGGTCCGGTAGGGCTAAGTTTGCTCTCAAAAAGGATGAGCTCTCGGACAGGGAAGCTTTTTCCCTTCAAGAATTGAGCTTTTTCGGTCAATTTTTGAACAAAATCATGATAGGCTGAGCAGTCCTTTAGCTCTTTTAGCCTAAAAAGGGTGATGTGGGGATGAAAGTCCCTGTCTTCGAGCTTAAAGCCTTTTTTCTTAAAATCCTTGGAAAGCTCGTAAACAAGCCTCTCCAAGGTGTTTGACCTTTCCTCACAGCCAAGGAAAACAACTCGAAAATCGCCCTTTTTGGGGAAGCCTGAAACCTCCGTCAAAAAAAGCTCAAAGCGAGGAAAGTCTTTTACTCTTTTTTCGCAGACCAGAACTACCTTCTCAACCTGCTTTTCAGGAAGGTTTCCGAAGAAAAAAAGGGTAAGATGCAGGTTTTCCTCTTCTACCCATTTGAGGCGAGCAAAAGCTTGCTCTTCTGTCCTCAGCTTAGAAAGTTCTTTCTTTAAGCTCGAGGGCAAATCTATAGCGAGAAAGACCCTCACCATAAACTAAATACCTCCTTAGCATATCAAGGGCGGTGTAGCTTGCAAGCTTTTGCACCCAGTTTCTTCCACCGCTAAACTTAAACCTAACGGATATGGCTTTAGAGCCTGTGCCAAGGGCAATGAAAACGGTGCCTACTGGAAGGGCATCGGTTCCACCAGTTGGACCAGCAAGGCCTGTCGTTGCTAAGCTATAATCAGCCTTGCTTTTTTCTAAGGTCCTTTTTGCCATCTCAAGAGCCGTTTCATGGCTATAAACAGTGTGCTTAGCGATGGTCTCTTCGCTTACGCCAAGAACCTCGGCCTTACTTCTTTCCGAATAAACTACAAAGTCCCTATCAAAGTAGTTTGAGCTCCCTGAAATGCTTGTTATTAGGCTTGCAAGCTGGCCGCCAGTGCAGGACTCTGCTACAGCTACCCTTTTTCCTTTTTCAAGAAGCAGCTCCCCAACAAGAACAGGCAAAGTCATATCTCCTTCGCCAAGAAATTCAAACTTAAATCTTTCTTTCAGCATTTCTTTCACTTTTTCTATGAGACTTTTGGGGTGTAGGATCCCTCGCTTCTCTCGGGATGACAAAAGGGAGGATCGGGATGACAAAGTGGAGGCTCGGGATGACAAAATGGATGCCTGCAAAATAAGCTTAACCTCCGGCCCTTCGGGATAGTAGCCAATTTCAAGCTCTTTCATTTCATCTCCCAAGGAATTTTGTAGAAATGAATTCAAGTCCGTCTCGTTTAGGTCAAAAAACTTAAGGATGGCAAGCTCATTTCTATCCTCGGCTTTAATATTTAAAAGCTCGGGCAAAGCTTTATTCTTTAGCAAGGCTTCAAACTGAGAGGGGACACCAGGGAGGAAAAAGATGGGCTTTTCTTTTACCAAAAGCTTAAAACCAGCCATGGTAAGGTCTTGAGAAAGAAGGATGCTTCCTTTAGGAAGAAGAGCTAGCTTTCTTGCCACCTCAAAGGATTTGGCGTATTCTCTGTTTTTCTGCAAAGCTGAGAGCACTTCAGCCCTTTCTTCGAGCTCAAGGTCAAAGGCTTGGGATGCCGCAAGCACGGTTAAGTCATCGTCCGTTGGACCAAGCCCTCCTGAAACTATGATAAAATCATACTCATCAACAAGTCTTTTAAGCGCCTTGACGATCAGCGGAATATCATCCGGAACAACCACTACCTCACCAAGCTTAAATCCATAAGCTTGAAGAGCTTCTCCCGCAACCTTGGCGTTCTCATTGACGACCCTCCCATAGATAAGCTCATGACCGATGCAAAGTAGAGCTGAAAGCATGAAAACCTACCAAAGATGGCTTTTAAATATGATAATAAGAAAAAGTATTAAAGCGGTCAAGAGACCAGCCGCAAGGTCATCCATCATGATCCCAAAACCGCCCTTCATCCTCTCAAGCCTTCTTAAAGGCGGGGGTTTGCTTATGTCGATTATCCTAAATAGAATAAAGGCGAGGGCAAAGTCAAGAAGGCTCTTTGCCACAAAAACCGAAAGATAAGAGCCTGCTATCTCGTCAATTACCACCTCATCGGGGTCCTCATACTGAAGAGCTTTGCTCGCAACATCTGCGGTGATGATGCCTAAAAGCATGAGAAGAAAAAAGACTATTAGCTTGATCCCAAAGGATAGGTCTTTAGTAAAGTAGGCAAGGATTATCCCTTCAAGGGAGCCAAGGGTCCCTGGCATGGGTGGAATAAACCCAATACCAAACCCCGAGGCTAAGATCAAGCTAACCCTTTCTGAAAGGGTCCTTTTTAAGCTCCCTTTCAAACTCCTCAAGCCTCCCTTGTTCAATCAAGGACTTCAAATAAAAAAGGTAGACCTTAAGCTTGAGCCTATCTTCTTCGTTTATGGAACTAAGCCTTGAAGTAAGCTCAGCCTCTTTTTCTTTGTATTTTTGCAGGGCTGAGCTTCTTAAGGCTGAAAGGGTCTTCTCAAGCTTCTCGTTTAGGGCTTTAGCTTCCTTGGCTAAGGTTTTTAGCTTTTTTTCAGCCTGAAGATAGAGCCTTTCTGAGTAGAGTTTCTTGGCTTCTTGCCACTCCTTTTCAAACCTTGCAAACTCATCGGGCAAATACTTTTCTACCCCTTTTGCCTTAAGGGCTAAGATTGCCTCTTCCACTTCTTGGTAAAGGGAAGAAGGTTTGGGATGAAGCTTAACCCATCTCCCAACAAGGGGCGCATCAACAATCATCACCTTTACCCTTTCAAGAGAGGCATCCTTAAAATCAGAAAGAAGCCCCTTTATGTTCTCACCGCATCCTGAGAGTAAAAATAAAACAAGGAGAAGACTTAAGCACTTAAGCCTATCAATTCTTTGACCCATTCTGAGGTCCATTGCTTTGCTTAACCTCGCTTAAAGGCAAAACCTTAGCTTCTTTAAGGAGGGGGATAAGGCTTTGACAGATCTCGTCCCATTTAGCCTGCCCCTCCTCTACTTTATCCATGAATTCTTCAAGAGAGCGGGTAAACTCTTCAGACACATAGAAAGGATACCGGGAAACCAAGTATTCATAAACCTTTTTCCCCAGAGGAGTAGGAATAAGCCCGCCTGTTTTTAGCTCATAGATGTAGCGCCTGGCAAGAAGGGTAGAGACGATCTCCGCATAGGTTGATGGTCTCCCAAGCCCCCTCCTTTTCATCTCTTGAATGAGCGTTCCCTGGTTGTAAAGATAGGTTTTTGGAATGGCTTTAAGCTCAGCTGCAAGATCCTTGAGCAAGATTGACCCTTCAACATCGCCCAAAAGAGGCTTAAGAGCCTGGATTTTGCCCCAAATACGGTCAAAGCCAGAACCCAAAACCTCCCACACCACCTCTTCTTGCCATTCATAGGAGGGCACTTTAAAGGTGAGCTTTGCCTTCCGGACTCTTGCCTTTTTCATCTGGCTAGCCATAAATCTTCTAAAGATGAGGTCGTAGAGCCTAAAGCTATCCCGAGCATTCTTAAAGCTTAAAAGTCCATGAGCCACCCTAAGCTTTATCTCGGCAACATCCCAAGGGTTTGTTGGTCTAATGCCTTCGTGGGCACCAGGGGAAGTCCACTCTCTTGCATAGAAGTAGTCTTCACCAAAATTTTGCGAAATAAAGGGTTTGGCAACCTGGAAACGCCCTACCTCAGAAATCCTTGTAGAATCCGTGCGGTGATAGGTTATCAATCCGAGCTCGAAGAGCTCCTGAAGAAGGGACATGTTATGAGAAGTAGAGAACCGTAAAAACTGAAAGGCCTCTTCAAGAATAGTATCCGTAGTGTATGGGGGAGGGGGTGAAACTTCGTCCTCAAAAAACTCCTCTATCTTTAAGGTTAAACCATCTTTTAGCTCCTCAAAAACCCTTTTAGCGAGAGCTTCCTCTTCAAAGTCGTGATAAAACCTCGTATCACCGATGGTAAAGGTAAGGCGGTATTTGTTCTGTTTAGCCTCTTCTGCCCTTTTTATCACCCAGCCAAGGACAGGGGTCTGAACCCTTCCTGCAGATAGGGTATGCTTATTGAAAGCCTTCCAAAGCTCCTGAGAAAGGTTAAAGCCTACCCATCTATCGGCAACCCTTCTTGCAAGTTGAGCCTTAACCCTGTTTAGGTTAAACTCTTGAGGAAGGACTAAGGCAGCACGCAAGGCTTTAGGGGTTACTTCGTTAAACTCTAAACGCTTGACTAAGTTCTGGAAGGGACGAAGGCTAACCAAGAGGTCATAGGCTATCTTTTCTCCTTCAGCATCAGGGTCAGAAGCAACAAAGACGCCATCCACGCAATAGGAAAGCCTCCTTAAGTCCTCGATTATCTCCCACTTATCAAAGATGTCCTGTTTATCCTGTATCTCATCGTCTACAAGCTGGTCTCCTGTTTCTTTGTCCAATTTTATGCTGTCAAAAATGGGGTAGAAGTGACCGTTTTCCGGCAATACTCCGAAGATGCCCGTCCTTTTGACAAGATTGTAAACATGCCCAAGGGAGGCACAGACTGATAAGAGCGTATTCTCAAGAGGAATTTCATACACCCAGATAGTGTTTAGACGCCGGACGCTTGGCTTACCAAAAAAGTTGGCGATAGTCTTGGCCTTGTGAGGAGACTCTACGATGAGAAGAAAATTCTTAAAATCAAGCTCCCTTGTCTCAAGGCTTGCCCTTTCTTCTTCAACCCTTTTCAGAAGGGAGACTGCTTCCTCCTTGGTTATCTGTTTAAGGCGTGGCTCCTCCCCAAGATAAAAACGTAGCCTCTTTTCAAGGCTTCGCAAAGCCTTTGGACTTTCAACGAGAATTATAGATAATCCAGGGAGTAAGCCCTTAGCTGTAAGTCGTGAGACCCTTCCTGAACCCTGAAGGTAAACTTGAGCGTTACCCACAACCAAAGAGGGACGCCCCTCTTCATCAACGGTGAGATACACCTCTTCCCTTTGGTTCAAAACAGAAATAAAAGCAGGATTGCTCAATCTTTCTTCAAGAAAGCCCTTAATCTGTAAAACCCTCTGATATAAGCCTTCATACTGAGGGAGCTGCTCGGGCTTCATGGTAAGGTAGCGTTTGAGATAGGAGATGTAGGAGAGGGCTTTTATCCGCTCCTCCTCCGTCTCAAAAAGGGGCATAAGGTTAAGGAGTAGGTTGTAAAGATGGGAGGGGGACTCTTCAAGGACAAGGCGGTCATTTTCTTTGCTTAAGGGGAAAAGATGCTTTGGAACGCCAACGAAAATAGCATACTTTAAGGCAAAGGGAAGGTCTATCCCCCGAAGAAGAGGATTAGAAAGATGGGAAAGCCCAACCGCTACATCAACCTTGCCTTCCCGAAGAGCCGAGAGCAGTTCTTCTTCCTTCAAGGAAAGATAGGATGCGCAGTTTATACCCTTTTCTTTTAAAAAAGCTTCAGAAAACTCAACACCCTCCCTCCCGAAGGATTCTTCAACAAAAACAAGCCCACCCTGACCAAGACTTAAGCAAAGTTGAGCTGCCTCATCGAGAAGATGGGATAGAACCTCATCTTTCTGTGAAGGAAGGTCGCAAATAATGTAGGTGTCTTCCACCTTTCTTAAGGTTGAGACAAACCTTGTTATTTCAAAACCAAGGAGGTTTCTAAAAAGCAAGACCCGGTTAGTCTTTGGTCTTAATGTTGCTGAGGAAACTATAAGCTGTTTATGCTTCTTTTCGTGCCTTTTTCGGATCTTCTGTAAGCTTTCAAAATCCTCCTCTTCTTTATCTCGTTTTAAGGCAAGGGCTATCTCCTCATCGGTAAAACCAAGAAGTTTAAAAAGTTGCTCAACATTCTTTCCGCTCTTCAGCAGAGAATCTACATCATCGATGAAGAGCAAAGAAAAATCAAGGTTTTGAAGGAGCTCAAAATTCCTATGCAAAAAGTTAAGCGTGCAGATAAATACATCAAACTTCCCTTCAACAAGTAGCTCCTTTTCCTTGTTGTGTCCTTGGTAAGAAAGGAGCCGCTTTGCCTTGTTCCTGGTTGAGATTGTTCTATCAAGCATGGTCCGAAGTCTTTCTTCCACTTGGGCGACAAGCATTTTTGTGGGGACGATGATCATGGATTTTCCGTGAGCTAGGAGGCAGGCAAGGAGCCCGAAGGTGGTTTTTCCTGTGCCCGTTGGGGCAAGGATAGCAAAGGATTCCCCCAAAAATAGCCTCTTTGCCCAGTTGACCTGAAGAGAAGAGGGTTTACTTTGAATTATCTCCTGAAAGAGCTCTCGAAAAATCTTTACTTTTTCCTCAACATGAAGAAGGGTCTTAAGCTTTTCTAAAGATTTATTCTTTTTAAGATGAAGAAGAAGTCTTTCAATGTCCCGATAATTTAAATCCTCGGGTAGGCATTTTTCGCAGGGTAGCCCCTTAGAGAGCCGTTCATCGGAAATTAAACCCCCGCAGTTTGGGCATCCATGAGCTATGTAAAAAAGCATGTCTATAACATAAAGGAAAAATAAATCTTGCCAAGGGTCAAGGAGGCTGTTTCAGGGTCAAGGGAGAAAAAGGTCTCTCTCTAAACGCTTCTTAAGGAAAAAAAAGATAAGGAAGACTAAAAGAGTAAAACCAAGGGCCATGAGTATCTTTTTAGGGTTGCCTTCATAGATTAAGTCTCCCTGAAGGGACATGAGAAAGGAGGTTGGAGCCCGGCCTAAAACATTTGCCGTAATAAAACTTGGGTAGGAGGCCTTTAAAAGTCCAAGCACATAGTTCAGCACATCCTTTGGGAAACCAGGTATAAGGTAGGCTAAAAAAAGACCAAACAGCCCTCCCCGCTCGATCAATCTTTTGACCTTAAGAAGTATGCTGCTATCCTTTAGGCGGTTCTCAAATCGTTTCCTAAAAAACCGGGCAATCAAATATGCAAGGCTTGAGCCGATAGCAGTCCCTGTAAGATGAAGGAAAAAACCAAGCTTTGCCCCGAAGATAAACCCAGCGACAAACCCTGCCTCACCAGGCAAAGGAGCAACAACTATCTGAAGGGCTTGAAAGAAAATGTATATAAAAGCACCTAAATAAGGATTTTCTTCTGCTATTTGCCTTAAAAATTCCCTATCGTTCCAAAGGTTAACCAAAGTCTCGATCATCAAACAATCCTAATCCCTGTCACCCCGAGCTTCCCTTTTGTCACCCCGAGGCGCAAGCCGAGGGGGCTCACCTACAAAAAGAACCTCCATAAGGTCATAGAGATGTCTAATCTTTAGCAATCTTAGGGAGCTTTTGACCTCAAGCCCGCGGTAGTCGGCAAGGAAGGCTTGGGTAAAGCCTTTTTTTTCTGCTTCTTTAAGCCTCTGGGTAAGGTTTAACACCGGCTTTACCTCTCCTTTAAGCCCGATTTCTCCAAGGTAGACTGTTCCATCGGGCAAGGGCTTATCAAGGTATGAGGAAAGGATGGCTACCGCCACGGCAAGGTCAGAAGCCGGGTCTCGAAGGGTTAGCCCTCCTGCAACCTTTACGAATACATCCTGCTCCCTTAGAGGAAGACCGAGCGTCTTCTCAAGGATTGCGCAAAGAAGCGTAAGCCGGACATGGTCTATCCCTACCGCTTGTCTTCTTGGGACGGCTAAAAAGGTCTTGATGGAGAGGGCTTGCACCTCAACAAGAAGAGGTCTTGTTCCTTCAAGGGCGCAAAAGACGGCTCCCCCTCCCCTTGGCAAGAAGATGTCTTCATACTCCTGATGGGGCTTTAGTCCCTCTCCGGTCATAAGGAAAACTCCTACCTCGTTCACTGAACCGAAGCGGTTTTTCACCGCTCGAAGAAGCCGATATTCGCTTTCCTTTTCCCCCTCAAGATACAAAACTACATCTACCAAATGCTCAAGGACCTTTGGTCCCGCTATCAGCCCCTCTTTAGTGATATGCCCTATAGTCCATACGGTTAAGCCCTTTTCTTTGGCAAGACGCATAAGGAAGTTTGCGCACTCCCGCACTTGAGAAACGCTCCCCGGAGAGCTTGAAAGCTCTTCAAGATAAACCGTTTGAATGGAGTCCACAAAAAGGTATTGAGGGTTTATCTCTTCAATGACCTCAGGTAGAAGGCTCAAGTTTGTTTCTTGACAGAAGTAAAAGTTAAGGTTTACGCCCAGGCGTTCGGCCCGGAGCCTCACCTGCTCCGGAGACTCCTCAGCGGAAAGATAGATAACCCGAAAACCTTTATCAGTAAGCAGGCCAGCAATCTGGGTAAGAAGGGTAGACTTTCCGATGCCAGGGTCTCCGCCAAGGAGGATAAACGATGAGGGCATAATACCCCCTCCAAGCACATGGTCAAGCTCAGAAATCCCGGTTAAAACCCTTTCCCTTTTTTGCCCTACAACCTCGGCTAAAGGGAAAACCTTAGGTTTTGCTGAAGAAGACTTGCGAGCCTTTTTAGAGCTTGCGGAGAGCTCCTTCTCTTCTACGAAGCTATCAAAGCTTCCGCAGGAAGGGCACCTCCCAAGCCACTTCAAAGACTTATATCCACATTCCTGACAGTAGAATCTCATCTTCCAACACCTACATAAACCCCTCTCCAGATGCTGTATACCCTTTTCTTACCATAAAACTCATACTGGACCGTTTCAAGATGGATTGGGCTCTCAAGATAGGTCGGTTTATCCGTCCATTTTTTTACCAAAAGAACCTCCCTCCCTCTTAGCGTCTCGGCATCCCTCCAGATGTGATATTGATTTTCAGGCTTACTTCCTTCTTTAACTACATAAACCTTAGGCTTATCCTTGAGATAGAAGGCAAGCCAGCTTGCCGATTCTCTCCCTGAGGTTAAAAGAGGTATATCCTTCCGATAATACTTCTCTACAGCCTTGGCAAGCTCCTTCCCACCATAAAACTTAAAAAGAGACCTTGCTACCTCCGGACCAAACAGGTCAGGCTTTTTGGGTAGGGCAAGAATAGCCAAAGACAAAAATAAGCAGATGAAAAGGTTTAGAATGACAAGCCTAAGATAGAGTTGTTTTGATATGGCTAAGGCTATGGTAAAAAAATAGGCAGAAAGGAAAAAAGGGGCAACCCAGTTTACATTCATCTGAAGGATAAGGCTCAAAGGAAGTAAACCCAAAAGGGGTAAAAAGGAAAGTATGAATAAAAAGTTTATTAGCTTAAACTGAAAAAGCTTATCCTCAGGGATGGGAAGTTTCTTTGTCCTTAAAAATCTTTCTAAGACCTTAGCGTAGCGAAAGGAAAAGTAAAAGAATAGGGGGAGAAGAACCGGTCCGTAGAGGGAAAATACTCCGGAAAAGAATTCTGCTATTTCCTTAGGAGTAGGGAAAAGCCTTGAGAAGGATTCTTCGGTATGTTTTATCATGACTAATCCATGCTTTAAGTTCCATAAGAGGTTGGGCAGGATCAAAATAAAAGAAAGTCCAACCCAGATTAAAGTTTGCTTCCTTTTCAGCAAATCTCGCTCAAAGAGAAGAAGGTAGAAAAGAAAAAGAACCAAAAAGGCAAGCATGGTTTGCTTGGTTAAAAGACCAAGACCGATTGAAAGCCCAAGGTAGAGGGCTGAAAGGGTATTTCTCTTTTCTAAAAAGTAGGCACCAAAAAAAAGGCTTGCTATCCAGAAGAAAAAGAGGGGTGGGTCGATGGTCATGATAAAGCTATAAATAGTAAAGATGGGGGTAAAGCAGAGGGTAAAAAGGATAAGCCTTACTCTTAGCCTATCAAAGTATCTGTAAAAGAAATACATGGCCAAAAGAAGGCTAAAGACGCGAAGAAGGACTGCCCCTACCCTTATCCCAAACTCGGTGTCTCCGAATAGGCTCGTTGTCAGTCTTATAATCCAAGCCACCATGGGAGGCTTGCTGTAGTAGCCAAAATCAAGAGCCCTACTCCAGTCCCAATAGTAAGCCTGATCATAAGAGAGAGGAAGGTTTAACTCCCCAAGATAAAGGACAAGAAATGTGCTGTAGAGCCAAAGGAAAAAACCTTCCTTGCTTACCAGAAAATCAAGAAAACCTTTCTTAAAGCCTTCTCTCATAGTTTTTCGTAATTCTTCTTGAAGCAATTCCCAAAAAAATTCCTAAAATACTTCCAAAAAAGAAGCCCCCCAAGACATCAAAAGGGAAATGGTGCCCTAAGTATACCCTTGAAAGACCAACAAGGATAGCTGTCGGAAACGTCAGAAATAGGGTTTGCCTCCTCAGAAAAAATGTATAAACCGTTAAAAAGCTAGCGTTTGTGGCATGGCAGGAGGGAAAGGAACGTGTCTCCTTGTTTATTGGTTTTTCAAGAAAGACAAACTTTCCTTCAGGAGTATAGTAGTAAACCCTTTCAAGGCTTGCGAAGGGACGCTCCCTTCCAAAGATGGGTTTTAGGATGTGGCTACAGCTAAGATCAGAAAGGCCATACCCCAAGACCAAGAAGAAAAAAGCAACGACTATAGTCCTTATATTTTTTCTCCAGGCTATGGGGAAGACGGCAACAAAAAAGGCCAAAAGGAAGAGTAAAAAGGCGTATGGGCTCGTGAAAAATGGCAAAATGGTCTCAAAGAAGGGAGAACGCGCCTGGTTTATCAAGTAAAAAAGCGCTATGTCAAAGCTTTCCATTGTAGAATTTATTATACTTCATCGGGGCTATCTTTTCAGCTTTTTCAGGCTTACTTGACAGCAAGCTCAACCGGGTTTAACTTTAAATCATGAGTGTAAACAAGGTCATCCTCGTTGGTAGGCTTGGGGCAGACCCTGAGATTCGCTACACCCTTGAAGGAAAGCCCGTAGCCACAATGCGCATTGCCACGAACGAGGTTATAAACCGTGGAGGAACCAAAGAGACCCTCACGGAATGGCATAGGGTGGTTGCCTTTGGAAGGCTTGCCGAAATCTGCGGAGAATACTTAAAAGTTGGCACCCAAGTTTATATTGAGGGAAGACTAAGAACAAGAAAGTTTGAAGACAAAGAGGGGAGAGAACGATACATCACCGAGGTTGTAGCTACAAACCTAAAGATCCTTGATAGAAGGGAAAATTCCAATAAAGCGTCTGAATCCGAAAACAGAGAAGAAAAGATCAAACCAGCCAAAGAAGAACCCATTGACCTTTCCGAGAACTTTTCAAACTTTGAAGAGGACGACCTTCCTTTTTAATTAGCTTAGTCGCCTAATGAACCCTTTTCTCGGCTGTCTCTTCAACTTCTTCTAAAGTAAAGTCCAACTCTTCTAAAGCAGGCTCATCAAGCTCGAAGATTTCTCGGATCAGGCTTACAGCAAGCCTTCCCTCCTCGTGATAGCCTTCCTTCAAAAATTTTATGGGATAGTAAAGGATCTTCTGGACTAAAGATTGAGTAAGCACCTCTAAGGCTTTTTCTTCATCTGGTGAGAGGTTTCGCAGACGCTTAAGCGTTTTTTCAAGCTCCTTTTTGCGGATAGGCTCTATCTTCTCATTGAGCCTGTTTATGGTTGGATAAAGGCTTAGCTCTGCAAGCCAACGCTTCATCTTGAGCACTTCTTCTTCAATGATAGCCTGAGCCCTCAGGGCTTGCGCTTGCCTATGTTTGAGGTTCTCAGCTACCACGGCTTGAAGGTCGTCAATGTCGTAGAGATAAACATTCTCCAAGGAGTTTACCTCAGGCTGGACATCCCTTGGGACGGCAATGTCAATGATAAAAAGGGGGCGGTATTTTCGAGCCCGAAGGATGCTTGCCACAAGGTCTTTAGTTACGACAAACCCTTCAGCACCCGTTGAGGAGATCACTATGTCTGCTTGGGTCAGAACCTCTTTGAGCTCAGAAAGATGATAGGCTTTTCCTTTAAACTTCTCGGCAAGCTCAACCGCCTTAGCAAAGGTGCGGTTGGCAATAAAGATTTTGCTTGCCCCATGGGTTAAGAGATGGGTGCAGGCAAGCTCAGCCATCTCTCCTGCTCCAATAAGGAGCACTGTTTTATCAGAAAGGCTCCCAAGGATCTTTTTAGCAAGGATGACCGCTGCGTAGCTTACGGAAACAGCACCGCTTCCAAGACCAGTCTCCGTCCGGACCCTCTTTGCCGTAAAGAAACATCGATGAAGAAGCTTGTTCAAGAAAAGTCCCGTGCTCTTATACTCCAAGGCTTTTTTATAAGCATCCTTCATCTGCCCAAGAATCTGCGGCTCACCAAGAACCATAGAATCAAGCCCACAAGCCACCTCAAAAAGGTGCTTTACCGCAAGGTCATCCTCGTACACATAGAGGTAGTTTGTAAGCTCCTCATGATTTATCCCTGCAGAACCTGCTAAAAACTTCTTAAATTCTTCTAAAAACTTATCCTTTGCCTGATCTTCAACGACCACGCAGAATTCAACCCGGTTGCAAGTTGAAAGAAAGAAGGCTTCCTTGAACAAACCCTTTAGCCTTTCTCGCAGGAGTTGAAGAGGGTGCGGGTTTGCCTTGGCAAAGGAAAGCTTTTCTCTAATCTCAACCGACGCTGTCTTATGGTTTAGCCCTATAAGAAGGATAGCATAATCAACGGGCATAGGTGTGGAACCCCTCTTTATAAAGATTAATCACAAGAAAGGAAAGAATGAAGATGCAGCTACATATGGCAAACATATACGCAAGTTTTCTCCCCCTCCAGCCGATAAGCACCCTTTGGTGGATCATGGCTGAGTAGATTAGCCAGAGGACTAAAGATAACACCTCCTTGGCAGACCACCTCCAGTAATCTCCAAGGCTAAGCTCGCTCCAGATGGCACCGCTTGTAATTCCAAGGGATAAAAAAAAGAAGCCTTGGTAGAGACACCTCTCGCTTATCCTTTCTAAGGAATCAAGCGGAGGAAGCCTCTTAAACAGAAAGCCGAAGCTTTTCCTCTTCAAAGCCCTATCCTGTAGAATATACATCAAGGATGAGACAAACCCAAGCAAAAGAAAAGAATGAGAAAGAATAGAAGATATCGCATGAACGGGAAACCAAAGGGAACGAAGAAGGGGTATGAAGGGCGATTCTCGAGGCTCAAGAAATATCCCCAAAAGGAAAAAGGTTATGGGTAAAGGAAGGAAAAAGGCTCCAAGGCTATAGGCTTTTATCTTCCCAAAGACTAGGGAAAGATAAGCTAAAACAAGCGTCCAAGAAAAAAAGATAAGAGTATGATTAAAGGTCAAAGGGGTCCCTTGCCAAAGGTCAATGGATAGAACTCCTACATAAAGGGTATGAATGATAAAGCCTACTACAGCAGTTCCGAGGGCATGTCTATAGGCAGTCTTTTCAAGCGTTTTAAGATAAAAAATAAATCCTATGAAGGAAATACCGTATATTACCGGAACTAATACCTTTAAAAAGTTCATTCGGTTTTAGGTCTTTTTCTCACGATGTATACCGAGCATGGAGCAAAGGCAGAAACCTTGCTTGCAGTGCTACCAAGGGTATACCTGATAACATCAGGTCTTGTCCCCCTTGCTCCCATGATAAGAAGGTCAGCAGAAGCCTTGTGGACATAGTTTAAAATGGCTTCAGCTACGGAATAATCCTCTAAAAGGATAGCTTCGTTCAGAACATCTTGAGGAAGAAGGCTTTTTCCTTCTTCAAGAAGCTTTCTTCCCCTTTCCTTAAGGATTGAAACCTCTTCCTTTTCCATGTCTTCCCGTTTGGCAACCACATAAAGAAGATAGACCTTGTCATCCTTTACTTCAAGAAACTTGGGTATCTGCCGTATACCCTCCTTTACATCCTCTGAACCATCATAGGCTACCACTATTACCATAGCTACCTCCGTGTATATGTTTTATTATAAAAATTATATCATGTCTTCAATCTAAGGCAAATTAAAAATTCTTTGTTGCCCTTTGCTCCAAGGATAGGGCTTTCAACAACGCCAATGGGTTCAAAGCCAAGATCCTTGGCAAACTCCCAGATTTCGTTAACCACCTTGAGATGAAGCTTCGGGTCGCGAACAATTCCTTTTTTTACTTCCTTTGGGGAGAGCTCAAACTGAGGTTTGATAAGAGCTATTATTAAACCGTTATCTTTTAGTAGTTCTTTAAGGGCTGGAAGGACTTTTTTTAAAGAAATGAAGGAGACATCAACGGTGATCAAGTCCATCTTTTCAGGAAAGTGAGAAGGAGTAAGATACCTTGCGTTTATCCCCTCTAATACTGCGACCCTTGGGTCATTTCGGAGCTTAGGATGAAGTAGCCCTTTCCCCACATCTACAGCATAGACCCTTTTTGCCCCTATTTGGAGAAGACAATCGGTAAAGCCCCCAGTTGATGCGCCAACATCTAAGCAGACAAGCCCTGATGGGTCAAACTCAAAGAAGTTTAAAGCCTGCTCAAGCTTTAGCCCCCCTCTTGAGACATAGGGGAGGTCTTCCTCTACCTTCAACTCAGCAGAATGTGGAAGGGTTTGACTTGGCTTTAGCACAGGATGAAAATTTTTTGCGTCAAGGCTATAAAATACCTTGCCAGCAAGGATTAAAACCTTAGCCTTCTCACTGCTTTCAGCAATACCTCGCTCAACAAGAAGAAGGTCAGCTCGAATTTTTTTAAGAGGTCTCGAGGTCACGCTCAAGGGTGATCATAGAAATGCGAGTTTTCCCTTGCTTTTTGATAACCTCTATCCCTTTTTTAATAAGATTTATCAGTAAAGTTTCAGGGATGTCTCGTTTAGGATTAATTTCCTTAGGATTGTAAGACAGGACAACAACATAAGGACCATGATATTTGGGAAAAACCTTTTTTAGATGCTCTTCTATTTTTCGATAAAGTTTTCTGGCAACGACCATAGCCCCGTTAGAAGGTGTGTGGGGAAGAAGAACAAAAATCCTTCCCTCATCTTCATAGGACAACAAATCACATCGCCTAAGAGCTTTATTTAGCACTCCGCCAAGGGCTTTTATGACCCCTACCTCCCCCTCAAGCCCATACTTTTTTTTAAGGTTTTGGCTAACATCAAGGTCGATAAGAAGAAGGCTAAAGGGATAGACATATCTTCGAGCCCTTATCAATTCCTCTTTTAACCTACGCATAAAGTAAGAGAAGGAGTAAAGCCCTGTTTTTTCTTCTAACAGGCTTTCCTTTTCTAAACGTTCAAGCAAACGAAAGTATTTTTCTAAGAGCTCTTCCTTTTCTTTTAAAAAAACAAACCTTGTCTCTTCGTATTTTTTCAGTAATTCCTTTAAGTCTAACTCCTCTTTCTTTTGGGCTTCCTCTAACTCCTTAATCCGCCTTTCCTTTTCCTTCTCGTATTCACTAAAGGTTAAAAGCTTGTGCTCATCAAGATTAAAGACCTCAAGAAAGTTGTTTGCCACTTTGGGAAAGACCTCTTTGAAGGCTTCAAGTTCGTCTTCGCTAAAGAATTCTCGAGAGATTTCCTTAAACTTAGCAAAACGCTCATCCCGGTTGTGAATAAAAAAGCTACCTACTCCATGGTTAACCATCCTAAGAATTTTTAAATCTCTATGAATGTCAGGTGGCAGAAAATTTTCCGGGTCTTGGTGATGATACCTAAGGTTCAAGATGAACCTTCGAGGAAGGGAAAACTGTTCAAAGTATTCAGCTCCAACCTCAGCATGGTTTAGTCCAAAGACCTCTTCCTCCGCTTCAAATATAGCCTTATCAAGGCGTCTTCTTTTTAGAACTTGTAGATAGGCTTGAGGATTAGCAAGATAAAGGAGGATTACTCCATAGTCCATAAGCAAGCTTGCCGGAAAAAGATGAAATGAGAAGGGTTCTATCAAGTCAGAAAGGAAGGTCACAAAGACAAGGTTTGCTAAAGCCCTTGCCCAGAAAAGTCTAAAATTAAACTCTGTAAAGGTTTGCCTGGTTAATAGTTTAGATAGATAACCAAGGACGAGGTTTTTAGTAAGCGTGTCCCCAAGGATCAAGATGGCAATCCTTAACGAGGTTACCGGAGGGGCATCTTTTCGGTACTTTGGAGAGTTTGCTATGTCAAGGATAAACTGCTTAAGTTCAGGAGTTTCTTCAACAAGCTTCCAAAACTCTTCTTCTGGTTTAAGAAGGTGGGTCTGAAGGATCTTTACCCCAAGCTCAGGAAAAGGAGGAACCTCCTTTCCCTCTCTTTGAAAAAGCTCTTCAAGCTTGCCCATGGCTAATGTTAAATGTAAAATAATGATTAAACAAGGCTATTTTATCCAAGCTTTAAAAAAGAAACAAGAACTTTTTTTAGCTTAAGGAGGAATTTATGGTTAATGATCTCAAAGGGGAGATGCTCGAGATAGCTAAAAGGGCAAAGAGGGTTTGCCCCACCTTGGCTAAACTCTCAACGGAAACAAAAAACAGCGTCTTAAAAGAGGTAGCGAAAAGGTTAAGGGAAAAGAAGGAAGAGCTAAAGGAGATAAACTCTCAGGATGTAGCCCAGGCCCTTTCCTTAGGGCATACCAAGGCTTTCATCGATAGGCTAACCCTAACGGACAGAATAATAGAGGGCATGGCCAAGGGGCTTGAGGAGGTGGCTCTTCTTCTCGACCCTGTAGGGGAAATTGTGAAGATGTGGAAAAGACCAAACGGGCTTCTTGTGGGTAGGATGCGCATCCCCCTTGGGGTCATTCTTCTTATCTATGAGAGTAGACCCAATGTGACCATCGATTCTGCAGGACTATGTTTTAAGAGCGGAAACGCGGTGATCCTTCGCGGAGGTAAAGAATCCCTTAGGTCTAACCTTGCTTTAACTGAGGTCTTTAGAAGCGTTCTGCGGGATTTTGGCTTGCCAGAGGATGCCGTGCAGGTTGTTACCACCCCTGAACGGCAAGCTATGGAATACCTCCTCGAGCTTGAGGACTATATCGACCTTGTCATCCCAAGGGGCGGTGAGGGCTTAATCAGGTTTGTGGTTGAAAAATCAAGGATCCCAGTCATTAAACACTATAAAGGGGTCTGCCATGTTTATGTTGATGACGAGGCAGACTTAGAAAAGGCTATTAAAATCTGCGTTAACGCTAAATGCCAAAGACCGGGTGTCTGCAACGCCATGGAAACGCTCTTAGTGCATGAAAAGATAGCTCCGGAGTTTTTGCCAAGGCTTGCCAAGGAGTATGAGGCTTATGGTGTTGAGCTAAGGGGTTGCCCAAAGACCCTTTCCATTCTACCCCAGGCTAAGCCAGCAACCGAAGAGGATTGGTATGCCGAGTATCTTGACCTAATCCTTGCCGTCCGGGTAGTCTCTTTTATCGATGAAGCCATAGAGCACATCTCCAAATACGGAAGCAATCACACCGAAGCCATCGTTACAGAAAACTACACCAAAGCCATGAAGTTTATTCAAGAGGTTGACGCAAGCTTAGTTTTGGTCAACGCCTCTACAAGGTTTAACGACGGTGGAGAGCTTGGGCTCGGGGCAGAGATTGGCATCTCAACGACTAAGCTTCATGCCTATGGACCTATGGGTCTTGAGGAGCTTACCACCACAAAGTTTATAGCCTTTGGTAATGGGCAAATCCGAACCTAAGGTAGGTATACTTGGGGGGACCTTTGACCCCCCACATCTTGCCCATCTTCGCATCGCTGAAGAAGCCCTCGAAGCTTTTTCACTTAACGAAGTTTGGTTCTGCCCAGCCTTTGACCCACCGCACCGTAAAGAAAAACCAAAAGCGGACTTTGAAAAAAGACTTCACATGACAAGCCTTGCAGTCGAGAATAATCCTGCCTTCAAAGTTATCGACATTGAAAGAGGGGAAAGCCCATCCTACACCATTATCACTCTCCAAAAGCTAAAAAAGCTCTTCCCTCAAGTGAAATTTTATCTGATAATCGGCTGGGATTCCTTTATTGAGCTTCCCTCGTGGCATCGCTATCAAGAGCTTATAGATCTTGCCGAGCTCATCGTTTGCACCAGAGGAAATATAGATAAAGCGGTAGCGGAGGCTATCTTTTCTAAAAAAGTAGAAGCTTATTGGGGAAGCTCAAGCTCCTCTTCTGTCATCCCGAGCGTAGCGAGGGACCCCTCAAAGAAAGAGCGGGTGCATCTTCTCTTCGTTTTTCCTTTTGAAATCTCAAGCACGGCTATAAGAAAGCTTAGGGCAGACGGCAAATCCATCAGGTATTTGGTGCCTGAAGGGGTATATGCTTATATTTTAGAAAAGGAGCTTTATCTAACATGCGAGGCTCGGTAAAGCAAGAACTCACTCCCATGTTTAAGCAGTATCTTCAGATAAAGTCGAGGTATCCTGATTGTATTCTTTTTTTCCGTCTTGGGGATTTTTACGAGATGTTCTTTGAGGATGCTGAGACGGTATCTAAGCTCCTTGGGCTTGTTCTAACAAAAAGAGAAGCCGGAAAAGACTTTTATGCCCCCATGTGCGGAATTCCCGCAGAAAAGAGCGATTTTTACATCCAGAGACTTCTTGAGCTTGGCTTCAAGGTGGCTATCTGTGAGCAGGTGGAGGATCCGGCCCTTGCTAAAGGCTTAGTGCGAAGAGAGGTTGTCCGAACCTACACCCCCGGCTTAAACACCGAGATATCTTATTTGCCTTGCAAAGATAAGGTCTACCTTGCAAGTTTTCTCCCTGGTCCAAAGGTTGAGTTAGCCTTTCTTGAGCTTTCCTGCGGAGAGTTTCTCTATACCGAGCTTCCCTTTGATAAAGCCTTGGCTGAGATTTTAAAAAAGGAGCCAAGGGAAATTCTCCTTCCTGAGGACCTAAAAGCCATCCCTTTGTCACCTCGAGCTGAGCGAGAGGTCACCACCGGATCCGTCCTGCAAGACAAGCTAAAAGCCCTTCTTCCTAATACGCATCTAACCTTTATTGCGAAGAAGGTCTTTCAAGATGCCCTCTCAGCCATTAGATACTATGTTGAAACCTATCAGCCTGAGCTTAAAGACAGGCTCTCCTCACCCCTTTGGTATTATCCGGAGGACTACCTTTTTCTTGATGAGAACGCCAAACGCCATCTTGAGCTTCTTCGCAACCTCTGGGATGGGAGACCAAAGTATAGCCTTTACTGGGTTCTTGATGAGACGATTACCCCAATGGGTGGAAGGCTCTTAAAGGAGTGGATACTTTATCCCCTGCGAGATGCCAAGGAGATCATAAAGAGGCAGTCTGCCGTTGAGTTTTTCTATGAAAGAAAAAGCCTAAGAAACGAACTACGGAGCCTGCTGCAAAAGATTTCAGACCTTGAGCGGATCGCTCAAAGATGTAAGCTTAGGCTTGCCACACCAAAGGAGCTTGCCCTACTTCGGGACTCCTTAAGCTTTATACCAAGCTTAAAAGCCCTTTTTGAAGAGGAAAAATCCCTTCTTCCTGAGCTTATTTCAGAGATACTGGGGAAGGCTTCTGAGTTTCAAGACCTCTACGAACTTTTAAAAAATACCCTCTTTGAGGACCCGGCTCCTCTCGGAAAAGGAGCGCCTATCATAAAACCTGGAATATATGAGGAGCTTGATACATTAAGGAGCCTAAAGGAAAACTCCGTTGAATACTTAGCCAACTTAGAACGGGAGCTCCGGATAAAGACCGGACTTCCTAACCTTAAGGTCGGTTACAACAAGGTTTTTGGCTACTTTATTGAGCTTCCCAAAGCTCAGGCAAGGCTTGCTCCACCCTATTTTGAAAGGAAGCAGACTTTGGTCAACGCTGAAAGGTTTACTACACCTGAGCTAAAAGACCTTGAGGCAAAGATCGTCACCGCCGAAGAAAAGATAAAAGCCCTTGAAGCTCAGCTTTTTTACGAACTAAGGGACAAGGTCTCGACAAGGTCGTCCGCTCTTCTTGAGACCGCAAGGGCAATCGCTTGTCTTGATATCCTTCAAGCCTTGGCTCTCGTTGCCGAACGGGAAAATTATGTCCAACCAGAGATAACCGAAGAAAGGGAGCTTATCATTGAAGAGGGAAGGCATCCTGTGCTTGAGAAGGTCCTTGGTCCCCACAATTTTATCCCGAATAGTCTCCACATGAATGAGGCTTCAAGACTCCATATCATCACCGGTCCGAACATGGGTGGAAAATCTACCTTCCTTCGGCAGAACGCTCTGATCATCATCCTTGCTCAGATGGGAAGCTTTGTCCCAGCAACCTACGCTAAAATTCCTGTATTTGATAGGGTTTTCACTCGTATTGGAGCAGGGGATGAGCTTATCCGAGGAAGGAGCACCTTCATGGTTGAGATGAGCGAGTGTGCAAACATTCTAAAAAATTCTACCCCTCAAAGCTTTGTTATCCTTGATGAAGTAGGAAGGGGCACGAGCACATTTGATGGGTTGTCGCTTGCCTGGGCGATAGCTGAAAAACTATACCAAAAGGGAGTTTTTACTCTTCTTGCCACCCATTACTTTGAGCTAACAGACCTTGCTAAAACCTATGAAGGGATTAAAAATTATCATGTGGAAGTTAAGGAATGGGGAAGCGAGGTAGTGTTTCTTTATCTGATAAAGGAAGGAAGGGCAAACCAATCTTATGGGATAGAAGTTGCTAAGCTTGCTGGTCTTGACGAGGAAGTAATCAAAAGGGCTCAAGAGATCCTAAGCAAGTTAGAGGAGAAAAGCCTTAAGTCAACCACTGAGGCTAAAAGGGCAAAACAACTTTCCATCTTTGTTTCTCCTTCTTACGAAGGGATAATAGAGAAACTTCGCAAGCTTAACCTGGAAACTCTCACTCCTCTTCAAGCCTTACAAATCCTTGCCGAATTAAAAAGGGAGATCAAATCTTAACCATGAAAAAGAGCCTTTTTCTTTTCTTAATCCTAATCCTTCTACCTCTCTTGGTCTTTGCTGAAAAGACCCATCAGGTAAAACCTGGTGAAAGTTTAGAGAAGATCGCTAAAAAGCACGGGGTAACGGTAGAAGATTTAAAAAGATGGAACAATCTAAAGAGCGATGTTATAAGAGCAGGGGAGGTTTTAATAATCAAGGATAAAGAAGAGGCTAAAAGGCAAGCTAAGAAAGAGGCTAAAAAAGAAGTAAAAAAAGAAGAAGAGCCAAAAATACATATCGTTAAAAGAGGAGAAACGTTAAATGACATTGCAAAAAAATATGGAGTTAGCGTTGAAGAACTTAAGGCTTGGAACAATCTAACTACGAACAAGCCAAAGCCTGGAACAAAGCTCATCCTTCAACCGCCAACTGAAAAGGTAGAAAAATCAAATATTTATCATGTAGTTAAAAAAGGGGAAACCTTAGAGATTATCGCTAAGAGGTATGGAACAACTCCTACCGCTATAAAGGAGTTAAACAATCTTAAACAAAACAAGGTTTATGCTGGACAGAAGCTTTTAGTAAAAAGGGTTGAAGAAGAAAAGGATGTCTCAAGTAAAAAGCTTAAGAAGCCTGAAGCTGAAAGATCAAGCGACATTTTCTCAAAGCTTCAGGAAAGAGAAAGGCAACTCCTTAAGCAAAACCCTACAAGAAAAACCTATCTTTCTCTGGCGAGCGAATACCGAAGGCTTTTCCTTCTCTATCCTTCCTCTGAATTTGCTCCTTTAGCCCTTTTGCGAACGGCTGAACTTTATGATGAGCTCTATCAGAAATTTCTAAAAAAAGAAGACTTAGGACAGGCTGTAAAATACTATGAGCAATTTTTGAAACACTACCCCGGACATGAGGAAGAGCGAAGGGTCTTTGAGAGGCTTATCCAGATATACGCTGAAGACTTAAAGGATAAAAACCGGGCTAAGGTTTTAGAGGAAGAGTATAGAAAAAAGTATAAGGTAGAGCTTGCTAAGGAAAAAAAAGGAAAAGCTAAGGAAAAGCGCGAACCAGAACTAAAAGCTGAACCAAAGCCCGAAGTTAAACCCATCCCCCCCAAGGAGCCAGCCCTCGTCTCTGATGTCAAAAAAATCATTAAAGTTGAACCCATTACGGGAGAGGATTACACTCGGATCATCGTCGATGTCTCTGGCAACTTTGAGTATCAGACAAACATCCTTCCTGAGACCAAAGATAGACCTCCAAGGATCTATGTTGACATCCATCCTGTTATCCTTTCTGATACCGTTGAAAAGGAGATAAACCTTGAGCACAAGCACTTGCAGAGAATAAGGGTTGGTCAGTTTGATAAGACGACGGCGAGGATCGTTCTTGACCTCTCAAGCCTTACTTCTTACAAGCTCTTTAAGGTTAAGGAGCCCTATCAGTTGATCATAGATTTGGTGGGCAAAGAGAAGAAAGAGGTAAAGCCATATGTCACCAAGGAAGCCCCTGAGAAAGGAAAAGAAAAGAGAATAGCTAAGAAAAAGGAAAAAGAAGTAGCTGAGGAAAAGGAACAGCCAAAAGAGGAGATGAAAGAGGAGACTACCTACATCCCCCTTGCGCGTCAGCTTGGTCTTGGGGTAAAAAGGGTAGTTATCGATGCCGGTCATGGCGGGGAAGACCCAGGAGCCCTTGGACCAAACGGGCTTAAAGAGAAGGATGTAGCTTTAAAGATCGCCTTGAAGCTTGGAGAGCTTTTGCGGGATAGGCTTGGGCTTGAAGTTATCTACACTCGGAGCTCCGATGTCTTTGTCCCTTTGGTTAAAAGACCAGCCATCGCAAACAGCATGAAGGCTGACCTTTTCATATCCATTCATCTTAACGCAAGCCCTGACCCCAAAGCTAAGGGGGTCGAGGTCTACTACTTAAACTTTACTACCGACCCGGAAGCTATGAGGGTTGCCGCTCTGGAAAACAGCGTAGCCAACAAAGGATTAGCCGACCTTCAAGACCTGGTTAAGGCATTGATTACCAACACGAAGCTTTCGGAATCACAAGCTCTCGCTGAAAGGGTGCAAAGGGAGCTTGTGCAGACGCTACGCAGACATTACCACGATGTAGTTGACCGAGGGGTAAAATATGCCCCCTTCTTAGTGCTTGTAGGCACAAGGATGCCAGCCATCCTTGTAGAAGCAGAATTCATCACCAACCCGGAGATGGCTGAAAAGTTAAAGGATGGCCGGTTTGTTGAGATTATAGCTGAAGGGCTGGCTAAAGGCGTTGAATCCTATGCTAATAGCCTTAAAGTCTCAATTTCTAACCCTCCTAAGGAAGGCCCAAAGGGTGAAAGTGCAAAGCCTTAAATTAGGTGTAGAAACCTTTTTAGACGAGGGCTACTACAAGAGGTATCTAAACCAATTTTTAGCCCTTCTTACCAATCAATCAGCCTGTCTCAAAAACTTAACCCCCTCATACTTTGCCTTAAGCGAAGCCTTAGGAGAAAGGCTAAAATTTCTTTTTAGTCCTCAGCATGGTTTCTTTGCTGAAAAACAGGCAAACATGGTCGCATCCAACGATGAGGTAGAACCCTTCTTTGGGCTAAGAGTGGTTAGCCTTTATGGACCAAGGCTTAAGCCAGAGCCAAAGCATCTTCAAGGGATAGATGTTGTTTTGGTAGATTTACCCGATGTTGGGTGCCGGGTCTACACCTACATTTGGACGATGTTTCTTCTGATGTCAGCATGTGAAGACTTAGGGATTAAAGTTCTTGTTTTTGACAGACCAAACCCAATCGGCTCCCAAGTTGAGGGCCCTCTCTTAGAAAAGGAATACTACTCTTTTCTTGGGCTTGATAGCCTACCTCTCAGACATGGTCGGACGATAGGAGAAATAGCCCTTCTTTTTAAAAAGAGGCACTTTCCAAGGCTTGAGCTTGAAGTCATTCCCTGTAGAAACTACAAGAAAAGCCAACTTTGGCTTGACCTTCTCCTTCCCTGGATAAATCCTTCACCAAATCTTCCTGATTTTTATTCAGCCTTATGCTATCCTGGCTTAGTTTTACTTGAAGGGACAAACCTATCCGAGGGAAGAGGGACGACAAAGCCTTTTACTACCTTTGGTGCACCCTATCTAAAGATAGAAAAGCTTTACCCAAAACTAAAGGAGCTCTTTCCGGAAAAAGATTGGGGAGTGGTCTTTCGCCCCTTAGCCTTTGAGCCAACCTTTGATAAATGGAAGGGAAAGAGGTGCTACGGTTTTGAAATACATGTGACCAAGCCCTTGAAGTTCCGCCCTGTTGAGTTTGGTTTAAAGTTGCTAAAGCTGATCAAAATGGAATGTTCGGAGTTTGAATTTTTGCCCCCACCCTACGAGTTTGAAATGGAAAAGAAACCAATTGAAATCCTTGTAGGTTCAAAAGAAGTGCTTGAATGGCTAATGGAAAAAGATAGCCTTGATTTTAACTTAGACTTAGCTTATACTTTAAAGCGGCATCAGCTAGAAATATCAAACCTTTCCCTTTATGAAGACTAGCTCTTTAAAAGGGCAACCTAAATTTCGTTCTAACAAGGAACGTCTATCCGCCTTCTTAAGGCTCTTTAAGAAACAGGACCAAGTTTTGATTTTAATCGTAGCAGACCCGGATTCCTTGGCAAGCGCCTTAGCGTTAAAAAAGCTACTTCAAGGGAAGGTGCAAAAAATAACCATCTCACACGTTAACGAAATAAAGAGGTTAAACAACCAGGTCATGGTCTCAAGCCTCAAGATCCCTCTTACACCCTTTAAACCCAGCTTACTTGGAGAGCATAATAAGTTTATCTTAGTTGATTCGCAACCTATCCATCAAGAGGTCTTCAAGAATGTGAAGTTTACCACGGTCATAGACCATCATCCCTTGACCTCTGGTTGGTCTGCAGATTATGTAGACATAAGACCAGACTACGGTGCCACAGCTACTATTCTTTACGAATACCTAAAAACAGCAAAGCTTAGACCAGGGATCCGTTTAGCAACCGCTATGGTCTATGCCATAAAGACGGATACGAACAACTTCGAAAAGAGCGCAAAGACCCAGGATGTGCTTGCCTTTCAGTATTTCTATCGTTACATGAACAGGCACCTTTTACACAAGATTGAATGTTCGGACCTGAGAAGGTCAGAGCTCAAATATTTTAAGATAGCCCTCGAAAACTTAAAGTATGTTCAAAAAAGAGCCTTTACCTTCGTAGGAAAGGTCTTGAATGCCGATATTTTAGTGGTGATCGCTGATTTTTTAAACAAAGTCTTTGATACCTCTTGGGTCTTTGTAGCGGGAGATTGTAAGAAAAAGCTTGTTGTGATAGTGCGATGTGATGGTTATAGGAAGGATGCAGGAAAGCTTGTTTCAAGGGCTTTTAAACATCTTGGTTCAGCTGGCGGTCATAAAGAGAAGGCTCGAGCTGAAATCCCTTTTGAAAACCTGGGTATTCCCCCAGAGGAATTTACTACCAATAACCTTATAAAACTTCTTAAAAAGCATTTTAGAAGGCTCCCCAAAAAGGAGGCTCCTTTAATCTAAGGAAAGCTTTATGGCAAGGTTTGTTGACCGAGTAAAAATTTATGTTAAGGCCGGTGACGGAGGGGCTGGTTGCGTAAGTTTTCGCCGGGAAAAGTATGTTCCCCGGGGAGGTCCTGATGGTGGAGACGGTGGAGACGGTGGGGATGTCCTACTGCTTGCCGACCCCCAGCTTCTTACTCTTTACGATTTTTACTATCAAGTTCATTTCCGTGCTGAAAACGGACGGTCAGGCCAGGGAAAAAAGATGAAAGGCAGAGATAGTGAGGACCTCATTCTTCGTGTGCCCGTGGGCACAGTGGTTATGGATGCAGAAACCGGGGAAGTTTTGGGAGACCTAACGGAACCTTATCAGACTTTGGTTGTGGCAAGGGGAGGAAAGGGAGGAAGAGGAAACGCCCATTTTGCAAGGCCTACAAGACAAGCTCCCCGGTTTGCCGAACCAGGAAAACCTGGTGAAGAAAGATGGCTTATATTAGAGCTTAAGCTTATTGCTGAGGTTGGGCTTGTTGGGTTGCCAAACGCTGGAAAATCTACCCTTCTTTCCCGAATTTCCGCAGCCCGCCCCAAGATCGCCGACTACCCCTTTACCACCCTTGAGCCAAACCTTGGAGTGGTAAAATTACCTGAAGGAGAAACCTTCGTGGTAGCAGATTTGCCAGGATTGATCGAAGGAGCCCACAAAGGGGTTGGTCTTGGTCACGAATTTTTGAGACACATTGAGCGGACAAGGGTGCTCCTTTTTGTGCTCTCCGTCGACCGAGAGGACCTTTATGCAGATTATCAAGTACTAAAAAAAGAGCTTAAGCTTTATAACCCAGGCCTATTACAAAAGGACTATCTCATTGCTATAAATAAGGTCGACCTCGTCGGTCATGTCCCTTCGAGCTCCAATTTTGTCACCCCGAGCCCAAATCATGAGAGCCAAAGCCATGAGGTGAGAGGGCACCTAGCCCTCGAAGAAAAAATTGCCAAATTTCCTGATGAAGAAAAAAGCAAAATGTATTTCATCTCAGCTGTAACCGGCGCTCGCCTTGAACAATTGCTATACGCCCTCTGGAATAAAATAAAGGAGAATAGACAAAGAAATGCTCAGTAAAGGCTTTGATCGGAAAAGATTTGTAGAGGAAGCCTTTGCTAAATCAAAAAGGGTGGTGGTCAAGGTTGGGAGCGCGGTTCTCACGAAGGATGACGAGGGGCTAAACTGGGAGGTTTTAGACCAGATTGCCTTTGAGATAAGTAGACTTAGACAGGCAGAAAAGCAGGTATTATTAATCTCCTCTGGAGCCATAGCTTGCGGAAGGAGCAAACTTAAGCTTTTTAAAAAACCCCTTAGCCTCTCGGAAAAGCAGGCTTTAGCAGCCTGCGGTCAGGCAGACCTCATCCATGCCTACGAAGAGGTCTTCAAGAAGTATCAAACCTTTGTGGCTCAGGTGCTTTTAACCTCTCAAGACCTTGCCGAGAGGGAACGCTATCTTAACGCCAGAAACACCTTGAACACCCTTTTAAAATGGGGCGTCCTCCCTATCATAAACGAAAATGATACCGTAGCTACAGAAGAGATTCGCTTTAGCGATAACGACTTTTTGTCTGCCCTTGTTGCTGGCTCAATGCAGACAGACCTTCTCATCGTTCTTTCAGATGTTTCTACCCTTTTTGAGAAGGACCCTCGTGAGGACCCCACCGCAAAGCCTATCAGATATGTAGAGGAGATAAACGAAGAAGTCCTAGCCATGGCCGGGTCAAAACCCGGAAGAGTGGGAAGGGGCGGTATGTTCTCTAAGCTTAAGGCTGCTCAAATGGTTACATCTATGGGTATCCCTATGGTTTTGCTTCCTGGAAGGGAAAAGCTAATCCTTGAGAGGTTTTTTGCTGGGGAAGAGGTGGGAACGATATTCTTTCCAAAAGAAGGAAGCCTTCCTCTTCGAAAATTTTGGATAAAGTACATTCTGAAACCCGAAGGTAGGATAACCATTGATAAAGGGGCTGAGCGGGCAATCCTTTTTGAAGGAAAAAGTCTACTTCTTCCTGGATTAAAGGAAGTGGATGGAGAGTTTAAAAAAGAAGCCTGCCTTCTCGTATTAAACGAAGAAAAGGTTCCCATTGGTAAAGGGCTATCCAATTTTTCTTCCGAGGAGCTTAATAGATTTCTTCAGGAAAAAGGTAAGCAAGACAAAGAACTTATCCACAGAAATAACTTTGTCCCCCTTGATATCCCTTGAGCATCATCCTTCCCGTTTTATAATTATCTATATGAACCGTATTTTTAGGGTTCTGCTTATACCTTTATTCTCACTTTTTGTTTGTTTCTTCTTTACAACTAAGGGCTTCACCCAAATCATTACCTTTGGAATATTAGCTAAGAGAGGGGAGGCTATAGAAAAGAACCGTTTTTATCCTTTGGAAGAGTATTTAAAGAACCGAACCTCTTTGCCGATTGAATTCCGCTACCTTCCCTTTGAAGAGCTAAAAAAGGAAGCCCTTGAAGGGAGGCTAAGCTTTATCATCACCAACTCTTACCAAGCTATCCTCATAAAGGAGCTTGCCCTAAAGAAAGGATACTCCTATAAGATCATTCTTAGCCTTGGACAGTATGAGCTTGGGGACTACTATCCCTACTTTGGAGGAGTGATCTTTACTAAGAAGGATGTTCCTATTCAAAGCTTGGCTGAGCTTAAAGGAAAGCCCTTTGGTGCAGTAAACCCAGATTCTTTTGGTGGGTATTTAATCGGGCTTTACGAACTTCATAAAGCCGGGGTCAAAGAGGGAGACTTAAAAACTAAATTCTACGGGACCCATGATGCCGTGGTCCACGCGGTGCTAAAGGGAGAGGTAGTAGCCGGCACAGTCCGGACAGGAATCTTGGAAAGGATGGCTAAAGATGGAAAGATAAGCCTTGATGAAATCAAGGTTTTATCTCCAAAAAGCTATCCTAACTTTCCCCTACTCATAAGCTCACCTCTATATCCAGAATGGCCAGTTCTTGCTAACGCCAACCTTCCAGAAAAGACGCTTAAAGAATTTGCTCGCCTCCTTCTTGAAATCCCACCTGATAGCGAGCTTGCCAAATCCATAGAAGCGGTCTTCTTCTTGCCGCAAGATTATTCCCTTATAAACCAACTAATGCTTGAGCTGATGAAAGGACCTTATGAAGAACTGAAAGGGTTTTATTTCCAAAGGTTCTGGAAAAAATACCTCCCCTACCTTTTTGCCCTCCTTATAATCTTTTTAGCCCTTCTTAGCTACCTTACCTACAACCTATATCTCAGAAATCGTGAATTAAAGAAAACCAAAGAAGCTTTAGAGAGGGAGGCTAATTTCTTAGACACCGTCTTAAGACATACCGACCACATGATATTTCAGCTTGATTTAGCAGGCAATATCCTCTGGGCAAATCAAAGGGGAGATAGGGTCTGCGCAGAAGAATTAAGAGCGAAAGGTCTGGTGAACATCAAAGAATGCACTTTCGCTAAAAACTTAAATAGCATTTCCGATTATTTCACAAATCAGCTTTATCAAAAGGAGGACAGGTATAATTTCGTAGAACCGTTGGAGATAGACGGTTTTGAGAGGACCTATGAAGGCGAGCTTGTTGCCGTAAAAAGGAATGGAAAAGTAGCATCTCTTTTGCTATTCCTACGGGATATTACCGAAAAGAGCATCATGGAAAGACAAAAGCTCTATCTTGAAAAGTTGAATGTTTTGAATAATGTGGCGGGCGGATTAGCTCACGATTTTAACAACCTTCTCTCTTCGGTGTTTAACCGGCTTGAGCTGATGAGGCTTAAACTTCAACCATCCTTTAAATCAGAGGAAATTTCTAAGCTTTATAACGAGCTAAACCAAAGCTTAAACCAGCTTAAAATCCTTGGACGGGAACTTTTGACCTTAGTCCGAGGCGAGCCAACTAAGAAAGAAAAGGTTAATCCCTTGGAACTTGTCAAAGAGTACACCAAATTAGCCTTGGCTGGTCGCTCTAACTATCAGGTTGAATATGCTGTAGAAGAAGGGCTTCCCAAAGTGGAGGTTGACCGGGAACTCTTTTCCATCATGTGGATAAACCTCTGTTTAAACGCCTTTGAAGCCATGCGTAGGGGTGGTAAGGTGATAATAAAGCTTTCTACCATCGAGAAGAACGGGCAGAAGTTTGTCCGCTTTGAAGTCATCGACCAGGGCGTAGGGATACCGGAAAAGCACCTTCCCCTGGTTTTTGAGCCTTTCTTTACCACTAAGCCCTCTGGCACAGGCTTAGGACTTTATGTAGCAAAGGAGGTTGCGACATCTCACGGAGGAGATATTAATATACATTCTAAGGAGGGGGAGGGAACAAGGGTTGAAATACTTCTTCCTGCTGTTTCCGAGGAAGAAGTTTTAACCAAAGCTGAAGTTGAAGCCTCATCTCAAAGAAAAAGGGTCTTGGTTATGGATGATGATGACCTTCTGAGGGAATCCCTGCGGGAACTTTTAGAAAGCTTAGGTTATGAGGTAGAGACAGCGCCTGACGGTGATATAGCTTACAAGCTCTTTGAAGAATCTCTACAGGCGAGGAAGCCTTACGATTTTGTAGTCCTTGACCTCATAGTCCCCGGAAAATGGACTGGTCTTGACACCTATAGGGAGATTAAAAAAATATAACTTTTATGGGGCTTTAACGAAACCCTTCCCCATTCAAGACCTTTTAAAACTCCTTGAAGGCTAAGGGTGGTGGTAGCTATGCTGAGCTTTATTCCGCTACACCTTCATACTGAGTGGAGCCTACTTGATGGTTCCATCCGGATTAAAGACCTTGTTCCTCGCCTCCTTGAGTATGGCTATTTAGGCTCCGCTATTACCGACCACGGGACGCTCTTTGGGTTAGTCAACTTCTACAAAGCCCTAAAAGAGGCTAACCTAAAACCCCTCTTAGGCTGTGAATTCTATCTGGCTCCTGGCTCAAGGTTTGAGAAAAACAAAAAAAATGCCGACTACTTTCATCTCATCCTGATCGCCAAAAATGAAACAGGCTATAAAAACCTAATTAAGCTTGGCTCAAAGGCTTACTTAGAGGGTTTCTACTACAAACCTCGCATAGATAAGGAACTGATAAAGGAATACTCTGAGGGGTTGATTGCCCTATCAGCCTGCCTTGAAGGGGAAATACCCAAGCTTCTTCTCCTTGGAGAAAAGGATAAAGCCAAGGAATCCGCCCTTTTTTACAAGCAGCTCTTTGGGGAAGACTTCTATCTTGAGGTGCAGTTTAACGACCTTCCAGAACAAAAAAAGGTGAATGAACTGATGTTAGAGCTCGGAGAGGAGCTTGGGATTAAGGTTGTTGGCACAACGGATTCTCATTATCTTGACCGGGATTCCTTTAAGGCTCATGAAGTCTTACTCTGTATACAGACGAACTCAAGGCTTGATGACCCTAAGAGATTTCGCTTTAACACCGATAAGCTCTTTCTTCCAAGCCCAGCAGACCTTGAGGTGCTCGCAAGCTCCTATCCCAAGGAAGTATTGGATAACACCCTTGAAGTGTATGAAAAAGTGAACCTGGAATTGAGGCTTGGTGAACCCATCTTCCCGAGGGCAAAATTGCCAGATGCTGAAACAGCAGAATCTTACTTGGTTAAGAAGGCAAGGCAGGGCTTAGAGAGGAGGCTTGCCGAGCTTGAAAGGCAGGGCAAGCTTTTCGCAAGCAAAGAGGAATACTGGAAAAGACTCGAGATGGAGCTTGAAGTGATCATCGAAAAAGGCTACGCGAGCTACTTCTTGATTGTTTCTGATTTTATCGAATGGGCAAGGTCAAAGGGTATTCCCGTTGGTCCGGGGAGGGGTTCTGCTGCGGGAGCCTTAACAAGCTATGCCCTCTACATTACGAACCTTGACCCCATCCGTTGGGGGCTCCTTTTTGAGAGGTTTTTAAACAAGGAAAGACCAAGCCTTCCTGACATTGATGTAGACTTTTGCATGGAGCGCCGTGACGAGGTAATAGAGTATGTAGCTAAAACCTATGGACAGGAATACATAGCCAAGATCGCAACCTTTGGTTCCCTTTCGGCAAGGCAAGCCATTCGTGATGTGGGTAGGGTTCTTGGTTTCAAGCCGAAGGAGATTGACCCCATCGCTAAGATGATTACCCTTGGTCCCCAGACAACCCTTCAAGAGGAGGTTAAACGCCCACAAATCCAAAGGTTGATGGAAAGCTCCCCAAGGATAAGGGAACTTTTTGAGATAGCCCTAAAGCTTGAGGGTCTTCCTCGGCATCCAAGCATCCATGCGGCAGGGGTCGTGATAAGCGGGGTTCCTGTAGTCGAAGTTGCCCCTGTCATGAAGATAGATGAGGATGAGGTCGTTGTCCAATACGATATGAAGGCTTGTGAAGCCGTTGGTTTGATAAAGTTTGATTTTCTTGGCTTAAAAACCTTAACCATCATCATCAACACTTTAAAGCTTATCAAAGAAGCAGAAGGTCTAGAAATCGACCTAAACTCTATCCCCCTTGATGACCCAAAGGTTTTTGAACTTCTTTCCTCAGGGGAGACAGACGGTGTCTTTCAGTTGGAATCTGAAGGGATGAAAGACCTTTTAAGAAGGCTTAAGCCTACAGATTTTAACGACCTTATAGCTGTGCTTGCCCTTTACCGTCCAGGTCCTCTTGGAGGAGGGCTTGTTGACCGGTATATTGAAACTAAGCACGGAAGAAGAGCTTCGGAGTACATTCATCCCCTTTTGGAACCCATCCTTAAGGAGACTTATGGGGTCATAGTTTATCAAGAGCAGGTGATGGAGATCGCCAGAGCCCTTGCTGGGTATACTCTTGGAGAGGCGGACCTACTACGCAGGGCTATCGGTAAAAAAGAAAAGGAGCTCATGCAGAACCTAAAGAGTGATTTTATTGAGCGAGCCAAATCCCGAGGTATTGCGGAAGAAATTGCGGAGAAGGTCTTTGACTTGATAGAAAAGTTTGCCGACTATGGATTTAACAAGAGCCATGCCGCAGCTTACGCCTTACTCTCTTATCAGACAGCTTATCTTAAAGCTCATTATCTCCTTTACTTCTTAGCCTCAATCCTAACCTATGAAGTGGGCAAAAGCGAGGAGGTTAGCAAGTATCTTTCCGTTGCGGAAAGGATGGGAATAAAGGTCTTGCCTCCTGATGTAAACAAGAGCGCTGCTGGTTTTATCGTTGAGGGGCAAGCCCTAAGGCTTGGACTTCAGGCTATTAAGAATGTTGGAGAGGAAGCAGTAAAGGAGATAATCTCCAAGAGACCTTATCGGAGTTTTATGGAATTTTGCCAGAAGGTGGACTCCCAAAAGGTAAACCAGCGGGTCATTTCAGCGCTCATTAAGGCTGGTGCTTTTGATAGCCTTGAGCCAAACCGCGCCAAACTATTAGCCAACCTTCCTAAGATTTTAAGCTTTTCTCAGCAGATGAAAATGTCTACTCTCTTTGGGCAGGCAAGCCTTCTTAGCGTTAGCTCTAACCTTGTGCTCGAAGATGTGCCCCCCTGGACAGAGGATGAACTCTTGCAGTTTGAGAAGGAAGCTCTTGGCTTCTACCTTACCTCTCACCCTTTAAAAAAGTGGCGTCCCTTCGTTGAGCTATTCTCCAAAACTAACCTTTCTCAACAGGATACCTTTGAAGATGGAGAATCTCTTATTTTAGCTTGTTTGATTTCAGACATAGCTTATAAAAAGACCAGAACCGGAGAACAGATGGCTATTCTTCGCCTTGAGGATGAATTTTCTAACGCTAAAGCCTTGCTTTTCCCCGATGTGCTAAACAGAGCTTTAGAATTTCTTCAGGAAGGAAGGCTTATCTGGGTTAGGGCTAAGATTGATAAGGATGAGGAGAGCATGAGCTTAGTTGTTGAGGACATTGCTCCCATGGAAGACCTAAGGATGTTTACGGAAGGTAGATTTGAGCTTGAAATAGAGGCTAAGGATGTAGAGCCATCAATGCTTACGGAGCTAAAGGAGTTTCTTTCGGAAAGAAAGGAGCCTGCCCTACCGATAAAGCTTATCCTTAAGTATCCTGATTGGTATGTGCATTTTGAGCCAAACGGTCTAAGCCTTCCTTTAGACAAGACTAAGATTACTATGATGAAAAAACTATTTCCTGCAATTGTGCTCAAATATCAGCCATGAAGGTTATTTTGTTAAGCAGACATCCTGAGAATTTTCCCGTTTGCCAATCCTATCAGCCTTTCAAACCCCCATCAAGTCATCTCGAGCGAAGCGAGGGACCCCTCGTCCTTCTTTCAGAACTTGATTATCAAATGTTGAAGGCTTTAAACGTTGATGACACACCAGCTATATTTATTCTTGACTATAAGAGCTATTTAGAGGAGACTATCGACTTTCTCAAGTCCCTTTTGAAGTATAAGGAAGATGCTTATGCTATAGTAGTTAATGCGCCGAATGAGGCTGAAGTTGCGGTTAATTTTCTAAAGGCTGGTGCCTATCATTATCTTACGCAAGACCTAAATTATGAATGCCTTTGCGACCTTATCGATGAAATTTCTGCTAAAAGGCCTTTAAAGTATAAACATATTAAAGAGGAAATAGATGAATATTTTATCGGCAACTCTCCGAAGATACAGAAGATTAAGGAGATCCTACCTAAGGTTGCTGAGACAAACTGTAATGTTCTCATCGGAGGCGAAACAGGAACTGGCAAAGAACTCGTTGCTCGCCTAATTCATAAGCTATCTCCCAGAGCAAAAGCACCTTTCGTTGTAATTGATTGCACTACTTTGCAGGAAACGCTATTTGAAAGTGAGGTCTTTGGCTATGAGAAAGGGGCTTTTACTGGGGCTATTTCATCCAAAAAAGGGCTTATTGAGCTTGCTGATGGTGGAACCCTTTTTCTTGATGAAATAGGGGACCTAAGTCTTTCTATTCAAAAAAAATTCTTGAGGTTCCTTCAAGAGCGCACCTTTACACGGCTTGGTAGCACAAAGCTTATCAAGGTTGATGTTAGAATAATAGCAGCAACTAATAAAAACCTAAAAGAAGAAATTATTTCTGGAAACTTCCGTGCCGACCTCTACTATCGTTTAAACACCGTGTATCTATACCTTCCCCCATTAAGAGAAAGAAAAGAAGATATCCCTTTAATCGTTGACCATTACCTAAATTTGAAAATAAGAGAGTTTAAAAAAGAAATTAAAGGCTACACTAAAGAATTCATGAAGAAACTTATGGAATATGATTGGCCGGGAAATGTCCGAGAGTTGATAAACTTTATTGAAAGAGCAATAATACTGACCGAAAAGGACATTATTAGTGAAGAGTTAATTGAAGAATATTTAGAATTAAAAAAAGATGATGAGAGAATTAAACAGGGGGGATATTGTGAGGAAGGAAATAAAACGATTTTAATAGATAAAGACACAAAAAAAATAAACTTAGTGGAAATTGAGAAAAATCTAATTTTTAAAAATTAATCAAAAATAATTGGAATCAAATAAAAACCGCAATGGAATTAGGAATTAGCAGAAAACAATTGATAACTAAAATGGAGAAGTTTGGCTTATTTAAAGAAAGGTATCACATTAGGAGTAAAAACCCCAACTAAGAAATACAACCCTATAAATAAAACTATTAAAGTTACTAAAATCTCAGAAAAGGGTAAATATAAGCGAATTTGAACTTTTTTTATGGATTCTATCAAACAAGAAATTATAGTCCAGTAATAATAAACGGATAAGATTGTGGTTAGCACGAAGATTAAGGCTAAAACGATTTGATTATGACTAATGAGCTGATAAATAATAGATAATTTTAAGAGAAAACCGAGAGTTGGTGGAAATCCGGCAAGGTTTAATATGATTAGAAATAATGACATAACGATAAAAAAATTAGCATGGGCCAAGTTGCTTGAAAAATCATGAAGGCTTAGATAAATAGTTTGCTTATCTTTTATAATGAAGGATAGGACTAAAAAGAAGAAAAAGACGGAAAGAGAATAAATTAGAAGATAAGAAGAATAGATAGAAATTACTTGGTTAGACAGATCTATTGTCAACAAAGAGAAAAGATAGCCAACATTAGCAACTGAAGAATAAGCTAAAATCTTCTTAACATCCCTTTGTTTTATCGCCAATAGATTACCTAATATCATAGAGAAAACAGCTAAGAAATAAAATAAACCTTTAATATAAGTGAAATCTATATTAAAATCAGGATACAAACTGAATAATAAGTATATCAAGAAATATCCTATAGTAAGTTTGCTTAGAGCAATAACCATTGGCAAAGAATAGAATGGAGCGCCATGATAAACCTCCGGTAACCAAAAATGCAAAGGAGCAGCTCCTAATTTAAAAGCTAGCGCTGTTGACATTAGAATAATTCTTATAATAAAGAATAAAATATTTTCTTTTGTTATTTGTATGAAATTAAACTGGTCAAAAGATATAACTAAGGTAGCACGATAAAAGAAGAAAACTCCAAGGAGGAAAATTAATGCCGTTAAAGTACCAACAAAGTAATATTTGATGCCTGATTCAATGGAACTTAAAGATTTACTGTAATAAGCGATAAAAAGGTAGAATGAAAAAGCCATTGCCTCAATAAGGAGGTAGGCATATACATAGTTAAAAGTATAAAGTAGAATATTCATTAAGGCTGAAGCTAACAAGAAAAGAAAAGACAATTCATTTACATGTTTTGCTGTGCTTAATTGATATGGTAAAAGTATTATTATCAATAATACAGAACAATATATAACTAACAAAAAAATTGAAGCAATAAAAAGGAAGTTGTTTGATAAAGTTTGATGAGCCACAATTTTATTCAAAGATGCTAATATTGCAATTAAAAGCAGCAATACATTTAAACTTATAATATATCGAGTAGAAAGATTGAATATCAGAGAGATAATAAAGAATATATAACCTACAGAGATTAAAAAGATTGCCAGTTGAATAGGACCGTAAAGTATGTTTATCATTTTGTTACCCTCATTCCTAACAATAAACTCTGCTAATATGCTGTATACAAAATATCACTATAGTAAAGGGTCAAAAGGAATACCCCTATAAAAAGTATTAAGGATGTAAGAAAATAGTTTATTGGTATCTCTTGCAATTTTTCGCTTGTAAATACATCATACTTTTTAAAGACCATATAATAAAATACTCTTGCTTTATAAATCAAATTTAAAGCTATTCCTAAAGCTAAAAAAATTCCAAAGAAAAAGGAGTATTTAAGTGTTGCGGATAATATATAAAATTCACTAAAAAAATAAGCAGTTATAGGAAAACCTGCAAATATAAGTAGAGAAGTTGTTAAAATAATTGTCAAAATGGGATAACAAATAGTTAAATTTCCATAGTTTTTGATGTTTAAATCATTTGTTTGTCTTTGAAGGTATTGAGCAAATAGAAATATAGCATAACTTACTAACCCGTGGACTGCTCCCATAATAACAACTTGAAGCTCAGTTCTTGGCTTGTGAAAAATCATTAATAAACCCAAAACCATTACATTGACATGCGACATACTCATGTAAACCAAAATCTTTTTAAAATCATGGGAAGAAATGGCAATAAATGCAGAAATTGCAATAGACAACAAAACTACTAAAACCAATAAATCATATAAATAAGGCATAACCTTGATTAAAGAAACAAAGGCATAAATGGCATACTTACTCAGAACAGTTGAAAAACTTCCAGTAATAAATGTAGGTAAATTATAGTAAGTATTTTCTAACCAACCATGAAAAGGAAACACAGGAGCTTTTACCATAATACCTATAAAGATTAGAAAAGTCGCTAATGCTAGCACTGATTTATTAGCAAAGGTTCCTTTAGAGGTAATTAAGATCAATATTCCTAAAAGCATAAACACGCTTAATCCGAAGTTATAGATAATGTACTCCAATGCGTTTCTTTTAGAATTTCCAGAAGAAAAATTCCATAAAATCAAAGTCTTAGAAACTAACATCGCCTCCCAAAATAGAAATAGGGTTATAGGGTCACCAGATATAAAATAGAGATTATTTATAGCGAATAGGATCATTATATAAATATGTAGGAGCTTGTTCTCTATACTATAAAGTTTAAAGAGATAAATTGAAAATAGAATTAAAGAATTTAAGATTAAGAATAGAAAGCTCACCATATCTACTTTAAACAATAAGTCTGTATTTAACAGTTGCGAACTAAAATAAATAAATTTTAAGTTTGGACCTTCAATAAAAAACTTTATTCCTAAAAGGATAGTAAATAAGAAAGAAACAAAACTATATATCAAAAAAATTTTCGGAAAGGACTTAGTAGTAAAATGTTCCGATAATGATATAAATGGCAAAACAAGTCCTATAATATTTAAACAAAAATACCATTCAAGAATAATAACCCCTCATAAGTTTTATATTAAGATTATAATTGTCAAAAGAATTACCAAAAAGATTAACAAAAATTGTAAGTACTTCAACATATTCCCATCATAAAAATTAGCAGTCTTTATTGAAAGATTATAAACATTTTGAGGAACTTCAGTAGCAACCTTTCCAAGATAGAAATAATTCATGCTTACCAAGAAATTACGCACACCTACTAACATTTTATCAACAAGAAATCTGTAAAACTCCCCAACATATTTATATTCAGCAGGTACCAAAATTTTATTAAATATATAGGCAAGCGCTTTGCAAAGTTTAATAAAGAACCACTCTGTATCAAGATTAATTTTTGGTTTAGGTGCAATAATTTTTGCTACCAAAAAGTATATTAAAGCTGTAGCTGAAAAAAGATTTAAAGGATTTACAACATTAGTAAATTTATAAGGAATAAAATATTTAGGATAGGGTAATAATTGGTAGTAATATGAAGGCAGAATACCTATTAAGATACATAGAGAGGAAGCAATAAACATTGCGGCATGCATATTCCAAGGTATTGGTTTTACTTCATAGTTTGATTTGGGCTTACCAAAGAAAATGTTAAAACCCATCTTCATAACAATGCTGAAAAACGTTCCTACCGAGGCTACCTCCATCAGCAAATACTCTAAAGGTTTATGAAGGTCTGCCGCTGAATGGATGGTTATATTTTTTGAAACAAAACCGCTTGTAAGAGGCAATCCCGAAATAGATAAAGCCCCTACAAAGAAGTAAAGAGCGATCCAGGGATTTCTCCGAGCATACCTTCCTAAAAGATGCAATCTCTCAAGCCCTGTAGAATAAATAACAGCCCCAGCTGACATAAAAAGCAACCCTTTATAAATAATGTGAGCAAAGGCATGCGCTGAAGCTCCGTTTAAAGCTTCCTGGCTTCCCAATCCCGCCCCACAAACCATAAAACCAACCTGACTGACTATGTGATAGGACAAAAGCCGCCTTGGATTGTTCTCTAAGGTCGCATAGATAACTCCATATAGAGCCATCAATGCCCCAGCCACTGAAATTATAGGCTCACCAGGAAACATCCGAACTAAAGCATAAACTGCACTTTTCGCTGTAAAGGCACTCAAGAAAACAGAACCATAAATAGAAGCATTCGGATAAGAATCTGGCAACCAAAAGTGTAAAGGAGGCATGGCTGCATTTATTAATACCGCAAGCAATATTAAGTAGTAAGGAAAAGTTCCCCTTATATCAGAAAATATAGCCACACTTTTAATATCATAATGAGTAGAAAGATACAGCATTCCAAGCAATAAACAAAGACCAGAAAAAGTATGAATTATAGCATACCTAACAGTCAAAAAGTATAATGCCTTAGAACTAGAAGAAATAATTAATAAAATTGCAGTAAAAGCTAACATTTCCCAAAAAGCATAAAAACTAATCAAATCATATGATAAAACAACTCCTATTGCGCTTGACATGTAAAGCAACGCTGAACCAGGTATCAACCTATTCTCTTCATGCAAAGAATATAATAATCCCACCATTGCTATCAAGGAAAATACATAACAGAAAAATAAAGAAAGTTTATCAACCTTTATATAAAAATCATAATTAAAAATCGTTAAATAGTTATATACGCCTTCTTGAAGATTCAAACAGAACAAAAATATAAGTACTGAAACAAAGAAAGCTATATAATTTGAATTCTATGATAGAAAATAAATACAAATAAACCTAACAAAATTCCGATTAAACTAGGATGTATAATAACGCTCATAACTATCTTCCCCTCGAGAAACTATTTTTCCTAATATCTTAACAACCACAGTTATAAACAAAGCTCCTATAATCCCTATTAAACCAGCAAAGAAAGGGAAGGCTTTCAAAAGGAAAGACATGATGATGTTCATGGACTAAATAATCATAAAACCTCAAGATAAACATCAAAACAACAATCAACAAAGATATCAAGATTTCTCGTTTAAACTGTTTATTTAACATACAAAACCTCTATTAAATTTAGCATAGGTTTTAAATAGTCAATAAAGAAAAGGGCGATTAATACAGTAAAAATGGAAGTTATTAACAATGGAAGAGCACAGAAGTAATTCTCCCTGAATTCTTCTTTTATTTCAACTGTTTTTAAAGCTCTTATGGGTATGGGTAGTAAGTAAACCACGTTTATTAATGAGCTTGTTAGAAACACTAAGGCTCCAAGTATAAAATTATTTTGAAGACAACCGCTAATAATATTAAATTTACTCCAAAAACCTATAAAACCAGGAACACCGATCATACTAAGAGTAGCTAAAAAGAAGGCAAAAAAGGTTATGGGCAACTTCTTGGCTAATCCGTCTAACTGGGAAATTTCAGTATAATGAGTGGAAACATAGACAGAACCTGCACCAAAAAACAAGGTGATTTTTGAAAAAGCATTCGCTGTAATATGGATAATCCCATCTAACACGGATAAAGGATGCATCAAAGCAACCCCAAAACCGATGTAGGATAGTTGACTAACTGTGGAGAAGGCAAGCCTTGCCTTAAAATTATCTCTCGTTAAGGCAATCAATGAACCTGTTATTATTGTTAACCCGGCAAGAAACAGGATTACATCCTGAATTCCCAAAGTCAAAATTCCTACCTTCCCATAAATGTTTAAGAGAACTCTGGCTATGGAAAAGGCACCCGTCTTTACAACGGCAACAGCATGCAAAAGGGCCGACACAGGAGTTGGAGCCACCATTGCTGATGGCAACCAGCTATGAAGAGGCATGATAGCACACTTAGTGTAACCGTAAAGATACATGATAAGGGCAATTTTCAATACGGAAGAATAAGAATTTAATTGATCAAGATTAAATATCCCCTTAGGTAGATAGTCCAAAGTTCCAGCAACATAGTAAGTTATGGCCATGGCTGGTATCAAGAAGAGCTTTGCCGCACCAAGAAGATAAATTATATACTTTCGACCACCTTCAAGAGATTCCTCATCTTCCTTATGAGCAACTAAAGGATAGGTGGCTATACTCATTAACTCGTAGAAAATAAAAAGAGTTAGAAGATTACCAGAAAAGGCTACACCCATCGTCGCTGACAACGATAGAGCAAAGCAGACATAATACCTCGTTTGCCTTTTGGCATGGGTCCCCCTCATATAACCGATAGAATAAAAGGTGGTCAATATCCAAAGGAAGGAAGCTCCAAGAGCAAAGAGAAGCCCCATAGGATCAACTAAGAGCTTAATAGAAAGCCCATTTGCTATGGGTAGTATCTCAATATTATAATAACCCTTTTCTAACACTACTGGATACAAAGATAGAACAAAGAGAAACTTTATAATTCCGGCTATTACCGACACAGCCTCTCTTAAATTCGGTCTTTTATCACCAAATAGAATAATAAAAAAACAGGCTAAAAAGGAAATCAAAATAGCTCCAATAGGAGAAATATACTCTATATTAGTTATTCCCATCTCGTTCCCCATCCTCAATCCTCTCCCGTAGCTCTGTCATCCCTTCAATGTTAAGTGAACGCTTCAGTCTATAGTAATTTAAAACTAAAATTAAACCAATAGCAAATGAGACTGCAGCAACGGACAAGGATAATAAAACTATCATTTGCCCAGTTAAATCACCATAATAAAAACTTACAGTTGCAAACATCAGATTTATACCGTTAAACACAATTTCTAAGGCTAAGATAGCTAAAAGCAAGTTCTTTTTAGTAAAAAGTAAATAGAAACCAGACAATATTATTATAGATGCTATCAAATAAAAAACCTTCTCTCCCGCAAAGAAGGAATAATTAATCATCGCTTTCACTCCCTTTCATAAGAAGGTAAATAGCTATCATAGGATAAGTTAGTATAAAGGCCAAAAGGAAAATCGCCAAAGGATATTGATTATAGATTAACTTTGCTAATTCCTTAACGCTATAGACAGATGCTGAAGGCTCATACTCCCTGACATCAAAGGTAAATAAAATGAAGATCAAAATTATAACAAAAAGGAGGCTCGGTATTAAAGTTTTAATTAAGGAAGAATTTTTTATATCTTGAATTTTAAATTCCTCTTCGGGATATAGATAAAGGAAAAATAAAAACATTACCAAAATGGCACCAGCATAAACTATTATTTGAAAAGCCATCAAGAATTCAGAGCCTAAAAAGAGATAAACAATACCTAAAAGCACCATCATGACTAAGTAAACTAAAAACTGGTAAACAACCTTTTTCTGACGCAACAAGAGAAGAAATAGTGCTATAAACATCAACAAAAATATTGACATAAATAGGGGTCTTGCCATGCTAAAAACCTCCCCTCTTAAGAAAGGCTACAATCAAAAAGTTTAGCAAAGAAACAGGGATTAAAATCTTCCAACACATGCTCATAAGTTGGTCAAACCTATACCTTGGATAGGTCGCCCTAACCCATATAAACAAGAAAACAAAAAAGTATACCTTTATTAACAGAATTAATGGAGCTGGGACAAACTTAAGAGGTGGAAAGATGGTTAAAAGCCAACCCGGTAATGTCCATCCCCCAAAATAGCAGTGAACAATTAAAAGAGACATTACATAGATAGAAATATATTCAGCAAGGAAAAACATGCCCATGCGAAAACCTGAGTATTCTGTAACATAACCAGCAACGAGCTCGCTTTCAGCTTCAGGTAAATCAAAGGGAGCCCTGTTTGTCTCAGCAAAGGCACATATTAGAAAAACTATAAAGCCAAATATCTGAGGAATGGCATTCATACCAAAGAAACTTTGAGCTTGATGGTTAACTATATCGCTTAGCTTAAAAGATTCAGCCGCTAAAATAACTCCCGCCAAGCTCATACCTAAGGGTATTTCGTAGCTTAACACTTGCGCCGCTGACCTTAATCCGCCAAGGAGAGAATACTTTGAGCCTGAAGACCAGCCGCCAAGGATTATTCCATACATCGCAAGGCTTGCGCCAGCTAAAATCAAGAGACTCCTATGTTTACATCAGCAATGATAAAACTTGGATGAAAGGGTATGACGCTAAGGTTTACGATGGCAAAGGTTAAAACTATTAAAGGTGCAACAAGAAAGATTAACCGTTCTGCCTCAAGGGGAATGATGTCCTCTTTGGTTAGGAGTTTCAAAAGGTCAGCAATGGGCTGAAGCAATCCATAAGGTCCAACCTCAGTTGGACCAAGCCTTGCTTGCATTCGACCGATAATCTTTCGCTCAGCATAGACAGTGTAAGCAGCATGAAGCAAGACTATTCCTAAAACTACAGCAATTTTAATTAAAATTAGCAAAATCTCGAGAAATAGGTTATTTGATACCATATTTCAACAATTCCTCTTTTAATTTTTTTAGTTCTATAAAATCGAAAGGTTTTTCTTCAGGCTCTAAGGGATAATCCTTTCTTAAGGGGTGACCAAACCAATTTTCCGGAAGTAGAATTCTCTTTAGGTTTGGATGCCCCTTAAACCTTATTCCCAAGAGGTCGTAGACCTCTCTCTCTAAGAAGTTAGCACAAGGGAAAAGGTCAACGATGCTATCAAGCTCAGGGTCATCCTCTGGAACCTCAACCCTTAGTCTTAATTGAAGCCTCTTCTCAATGCTGTAAAGCTGATATACCACCTCAAACCTTGCCCTTCTATTTGGTATTCTCAGATAATCCACACCGGTTAATGTTTGCAGATGATCAAACCCAAGCTCTTTTAAAAGTTTTATAGCCTCTGTCACTCCGTCTTTTCTTAAAATTACAAACCTCTGCCCCCTGAACTCTCCCTCCTCCAAGAAACTATCCCCTAAAACTTCTTTCAACCTTTGGACCACCTCACCAAGGGTAAGCACCTTGCTACCTCCGATGCCAGTCGAGAATTCCTTTTTTTAGGTCGTAAACAAGACCGAGCAAAAGCACTAAAAGAAAGCCTATCATAACTAAAAACCCAGTGGAGGTTAATCCAGAAAAGCCTACCGTCCAAGGATAGATGAGCCCAAGCTCAACATCAAAAATCGCAAAAAGGATAGCAATCGGATAGTACCTTATGGCTATTTTTTGCCAAGGAAGACCGCTTGGCTCGTTTCCGCATTCGTAGGGGATGAGCTTCTCCTTATAGTAAAACCTTGGTCTCACAAGGGAGCCAAAAATTAAACCGCCAAGTCCAAAAATAAAACCTAAGATGAGCATTATTAGCACGGATAGGTAATTGGTGGGGACGTATTCATCGGGTCTAACCATGAACCTTTACCCCTTTTATTTTTACGGAAAGCCCTATCCTTCTTGAGGCAGGCTTAAGCTTTAGCGGCACTCCCTTCAAAACCCAATACTTATTCTCGTAAACTTCTTTATCCCATTTAGCTACATGCTCCTTCCAATTTTGCACAAGCTTTTCAAGATTGAAAATAAGGTCCTCGCGGCACCGACCAGAGTACTCAAACCATTCAGTTAGGACGATAGCACCAACCGGACAAACCTCCTCACAATAACCACAATACACGCACCTCAAAGCCTCAAGGATGTATTCCTTTAATCTTCTTTCTCCGGTCTTTTCATCAACTTCATATTCAATCTTTATACACCTTGAAGGACATACAACCGAACATTTTAAACAGGCAACGCAACGGGACTTACCAGTCTCAGTGTCTACCACCATGGCATGCCTTCCCCTAAAGGAAGGAATTACTTGAACCTTTTCGTGGGGATACCGAACTGTAACGGGCTTTCTAAGAAAAGTCCTAAGCGTGATTAAAAGCCCGGTGACCAAGTCTTTAAAAAGCAAATAGGTTGGAGAAAACCTCATCTATCGCATTCACCCATCACAATGTCAAGAGTGCCTATGATGGCAACAAGGTCGGCTATAAGATGGTTCTTAGCAAGCTTAGGTAGGGCTGAAACATGAATGAATGAAGGGGCTCTTATGTGTAAACGGTAGGGTCTTCCGCTTCCGTCGCTTACCAGATAAAACCCAAGCTCACCTTTAGCTCCTTCAACAGCAGAATAAAGCTCCCCCTTAGGGAAGGTCTCTTTTGCCTCCTGTAAAAAGCTAATAAAGGCAACCTCATTGAAAGCCTCTGCTTTAAGCATCCTTCCACCAGGCATCATATCAAGGTCTGGGGTTAATTCAGAAACTACCTCCCCTTCAGGAAGCTTTTCAAGGCACTGCCTAATAATTCGAATAGATTGCCTCATCTCCTGAAGACGACATTTATACCGGTCGTAGGTATCTCCGTTTTTACCTACAGGAACCTCAAACTCTACCTCAGGATAGGCATCATAGGGAAAATGCTTCCTAACATAGTAAGGCATCCCAGAGCCCCGTAGCGAAGGACCGGTCAACCCATAGGCAAGCGCTTCCTCGGCGGTGATTACACCTACTCCCACAGTCCTCTCTAACCAGATCCTGTTTTCCGAAAGCAAGCCCTCGTATTCATCGACCCTTCTTTCCATCTCAGGTAAAAAGTTGTATACCTTCTCCAAGGTTGCCTCCTCAATGTCCATCCTTACCCCACCGATCCTTGGATAGCTTACAGTTAGCCTTGCTCCGCAGATTTCTTCAAAAAAGTTTAGAATTTGCTCCCTCTCCCGAAAGCAGTAGAGAAAAACCGTCATGGCTCCGATATCAAGGGCATGAGTTGCAAGCCAAAGTAAATGACTAGCTATCCTTGCAAGCTCACAGACCATCGTCCGTAAATATTTTCCCCGTGGGGGAGGCTCGATCCCAAAGAGCCTCTCTATAACCAAACAGTAGCCAGTGTTGTTGTTCATTGCGCTTATATAGTCTAATCTGTCTGTTAAAGGCAAGACCTGAGGATAGGTAAAGTTTTCGGCAAACTTTTCTAAACCACGATGTAAAAACCCGACAACTGGATCGCAATCAACGATCCTTTCCCCTTCAAGCTTTAAATGAAGCTTTAGCACCCCATGTGTTGAGGGGTGCTGAGGACCCATCTGAAGCTCTAAGACTGAAAAAAACGGGTCTTCAGGTTCAGATAAGCGATTTTCTGGCATAGGGTCCCCAGTTCCTACTTTCTTCCTTGATGACCTTTTGAAGTTTAAGTAAACCCTCAATAAGCGCCTCCGGTCTTGGGGGACAACCAGGCACATAGATATTTACTGGGACAATTTGGTCAACTCCTTGCACTGTTGAATAGGTCCTAAAAACCCCACCAGAGCAGGCACAGCTCCCCATAGCCACAACCCACCGCGGATGGCTCATCTGATCATACACGCGACGCAAAATAGGAGCCATCTTATAAGTTAAAGTTCCAGCTACAATAAGGACATCAGCCTGCCTTGGTGAAGCACGAAAGATAATCCCAAAACGGTCAAGGTCGTTCCGGGTTGCACCTGCAGCCATCATTTCAATAGCGCAACAGGCAAGCCCAAAAGTAACAGGCCAAAGCGACCCTGCCCGAGCCCAGTTTATAATCTCATCGATTTTCCCCCAGATGAACTCCATCACCCCTCCGATAGAGTAAAAACTACCAAATGGTAGATTTAAGCTCTGAGGCTATACGGGTTGCGTATCTTTCCCTTACCTTCCTTGTTGCCTCCTCGGGCACGGTAAAGGTTAAGCAGCTCGTAGTGCATCCCTCAACGCAAGCAGGCTTCTCCCCACGGTCGATCCTATGCATGCAAAGATGGCATTTAAAAACCTTGCCCGTTCCCTCATCCCACTGAGGGATACCCCAAGGGCAAGCCTTCATGCAGGATTTGCAACCAATGCAGAGTTCCTGCCGGACATATACGATCCCGTCCTTTTCTCTCCTTGTCATAGCACCGGTTGGACAAGCTTTAATACAGAAGGCATACTCACAGTGGAAACAGTTCATGTAGACAAAAAAGACCCGAGGAACCCCGTTTATCTCCTTAGGACCAACGGGTAAAATATCGCAAAATCTTGCTCCGGGAGAAACATTGTTTTCTACTTTGCAATGGACAACGCAGGCAAGGCAACCGATACATTTAAGTTGGTCTTGAGTGATGACATTTTTGCTCATCCTCTATCCTCCTTTAAGCTTTTTTAAGGCTCACAAAGGTTTCAAAAAGCGGGCAGTTCCCACCGACGGTAACCTTTAGTTTACCTTTCATTAAAAGAGAGTCCAAAGCTCCCTTACCAAAGGACCTTGTCCTTAGTGGAACGATATCACCAAAGCCATGAAGCATAAAGGCTATTTCTGGATGCACATAGGGCGAGACCTTTACCTTTATCCTTTCTTCAGTTCCGTTGGCAGAAACGACCACCGTATCTCCCTCTTTAACGCCGAACTTCTTTGCTGTATCTGGATGGAGATAAAGATGATTTTCTGGGCAAAGTTCATTAAGAATTGGGTTGTTGCTCGTTGTCCTTCCCTGAGTATGAAGGGCTATTTTTCCGGTGACAAGCCTAAGCATACCTTCAGGTGAAGAGGCTGGTCTTTCGTAAGGTGCAAAGGATGGGACCCCTGCCTTCTCTAAAAATTCCGAATAAACTTCTATCTTACCCGTAGGAGTATTGAACTTTAAGTTATTCCTATCATACCAGATTGGCTTATCAGTAAGGTCGATAACTCCTTTCTTCTGAAAATCTTCTATGGTAAAACCCGTCCCATCGAGCTGCCAATTTACTAATTCTACCTCGTCCTTCCAGGGGAAGTGTTCTCCCTTTCCAAGCCTTTCAGCAAGGGCTTTAAAGATTTGAAATCTGCTTCTTGAGTCAAACCTTGGTTCTACAGCCTTTTGCCTTAACGCAAGCTGAGGTCTAAGACCCTTTCTTACTATCACATGGTCAGTCCTTTCAAGATAGGTAGACTCAGGCAAGATTACATCAACATACCAGGCGGTCAAACTCCAGTTAACATCTATGGCTACAACAAGGTCAAGCTTATCAAAGGCTTTAACCCAGGTATCAAAGTCTGGCATAGAAACTAAGGGGTCATGACGCATAGCAATGTAAGCCCTAACCGGATAAGGATTACCTGTAAGGATCACCTCAGGAAGAACCTGCAACAGTCCCCAGTTTTTCCTGATCCAAGGATATTTAGTTCCTGCCCCGTCGCATCTCTCTTCTGTCACTTTTGGAGCAATGCTCGTAGGTGTCTTAATCTTATATCCACAATCACCCGCACCCTTGGCTATAAAGATCCCACCTTTAGCTTCATAGCTACCCATAAGGGCGTTTAAGGTATAGATAGCCCTTCTAAGATAGAAGTCGTTCTCTGTCCAAGCAGTCATCCAACCGGGATGAAAGATAACGGATGGCTTTGCCTCAGCCACCTCGTAAGCAATCTTTCTTATCTCTTCTGCAGGAATTCCTGTTTCCTTTTCAGCCCACTCAGGTGTATAAGGTTGAATAAAGCTTCTTAAATACTCCATCCCAACCACATATTTGTTTACAAAATCTACATCATAAAGGTTGTTGTTCACGATGACATTTATCAAAGCCAAGGCTAAAGCATAGTCTGTGCCAGGATTAATCATAAAGAATTTATAAGCCTTTGAGGCTGTATAGGTCCATCTAACATCAATGTATACAAGCTTTCCTCCTGAGCTGATCATTTCTATCACATTTCTTGCTTCCTCAGTAATCAAACTTTCAAGTAGATTTCTTCCAAAAACCACCATATACTTACAGTTCCTATAATCGTAACCAACGGTGTTTCTTGCATGCCCTGCAATAGACATATGAGCATTATGAACGGAGTTTGAACAACTCGCATGATGGGTAAAGTAGTTAGGAGACCCGATATCAGCTAAGAAGAGCTTATGTAATTCCGTGTGCGGCCCTCCTCTGTCGCTAAGGGCTATAGCTTTTGCCCCATCTTCAGCTATGATCTTTTTTAGCTTATCGGCTATAAAATCTAAGGCTTCATCCCAGCTAACCCGTCTCCATTTCCCTGACCCTCTTTCTTCATCCCGGATCATTGGGTATTGGGGTCGCTCATTATCATACTCAAAGGCAACACCAGCTGCCCCTCTTGGACAAAGAGACTTAGCCCCAAAAACATGGGGATTTCCCCAAATATGCTTTACAATCCCGTCTTCCACCTCAACAAGGATGGGGCACCTTCCAGTGCACATACAACACAAACTATAAACTTGGCGCCTTTCTCCCATACTTTAACCTCCTTCAAAATGTTTATTGCACAACTATTATTGTCCTGTTAGTCAAACCAGCCACCTTTTCGCTTGTGCTCCCAATAACAATCTTCTTTAATCCGGTAAGTCCTCTTCTACCCATCACGATAAAGTCAGCATCTACTTTATCTGCAGTATTACAGATCACTTCATAGGGACCACCAGAAAGGACCATTTTTTCGCTGGGAATCCCCTTTTCTTTAGCTTTTTCAATAGATTGATCAATTAAAACTTCTGCTCTTTGAGTATCTATTCCTGGATGAAGAACATGTAAAAAGATTAATCTCTCCGGTTTATATCTTTCGCTTAATATTATAGAGAATTCAACTGCGCTCTTGCTAATTTCAGACCCGTCAACAGAAACTAACACAGAACCTCTTTTTCCCCTCTTTTTCCCAATATTAGCAAGTTTTATACCTAATCATTTTACAGATAATCAGGGCAATCTTTGTCCTCTTTGGAACAGATATTGTTCCAAATGGAACAGTTATTGTACAAAAAGGAACAGTTAGGGACACAAAAAAGGGGCAAAGCTCCGATTAGTTAGGCCAAATTTTTTTGGCATATTTTTTGTATTTAATTTCTTGAATTAAAAAACTTAGGAGGTGGGGTATGATGTATTGGCAACGTCTAAAGTCTAATTTTCTGTTATGTTTTTTATTTTTAGTATTTTTTTTCTTTAGCACGCCTTGCTTTTCTCAGGAAAAGCAGGCTGAGCCTCAAGCACAGGCTGCTGAACCTCTAAAGGTAGAAGTAAAGCTTGACAAGGATAAGCACAAAGGTGGGGACGCTATTCAAATAACCGGTAAAGTCCCCCCGGGAATGAAGGTCAACTTCATTGAAATTGCCTCTACGGAAGCTAAGGTTCAGGTCGGAAGGTTAGACAGAAAGGATTTTAAGTTTTACTTAAGCACAGAAATTCCGGCTTTTTACACCATTATTATCAATGAAGATTATATGGCCAAAATTGATAAGAACGGGACGATAGAGGAAAAGCCAGTAAAAGAAATCTATGCCAAGTATAAGGCTAATAAAAAATGGAAGATAGGGGAATTTTTAAAGGAATCAAACGCTGATATTGCCTTCATTACCCCTCCCAAGATGATCTCTGAAATAAAGGTATGGAAGTCAAGCATTGTTAGGTCGATAGTTGGTTCAAGAGGAGAACCGCAACCGAGTTTAACTGATAAAAAAGAGGTCAAAAAAGAAGCTGCAAGGCTTCTTCAAGCAAGGATGAGAAGTCTAAGCAACCTTTTCGTCCTCGGGAAAATTACAACCAATGAAGACGGAACCTTTACCGCTACTTTTAAGCTTCCTGAAAATGCCCCCAAAGGAACTTTTTCGGTCGTTGCGGTTGTGGACAAGGATGTGAAAAGCGAGCCTGCCAAGTTTACCTGTGAAGTATCCTTCCCGAAATTCTACTTCCCTGTTGCTGGGACCTCAGTTAACCTTTTTGGACCGCTTATCCTTGCCTTAGCCATCTGCACCTTTGGTGTGTTGATGGGTGCTGGTGGAGGCTTCATTTTGAACCCGCTTTTGATCCTTATCTATCATATGCCCCATCAAGTTGTTGCAGGGTCAGTCATGCCATCAGTGCTCTTTAGCCAGGGAGCGGGTATATACAACTACTCTAAAATCGGTTTTATCAGCTGGAAGCTTGGTATCGGAGTTGGAATTTTCATGGCTCTTGGTGGGTTTATCGGACCGCTTCTCAACCAATTTGTGACTTTAGACGAATATAAGTTCGTGTTCGGTATCGTGCTCCTAATCCTTGCCGCTCTTATGTTCTGGCAGACTACACCAGGTTATATTGAAAAATCAAAGAAAGAAAAGGCTATCTTAGAAGAGTTTAAGAGAAGAGCCGCTGCTGCTAAAGCTCAAAAAGAACAAAAATCTTAAGGGGGTTAAGCCATGAAGATGACAATAGAGTTTTGGGGTGAAAAGTTTGAAGCTAACATGGTAATCGGTGCCATAGGTGGTTTTTTGATCGCCGTTGCCTCAAGCCTTGGTGGGTTTGGCGGTGGTCCTTTTGTGGTCCCGTTGATGACGGTCATCATGAGACTTCCCATCTATGTGGTCATTGGAAGCTCCCTCTTAGCCATCTTTTTTAACACCTTGATGGCCTCCTCAAGGTATTACTTCTTTGGGCAGACTGATGTCCCTCTCTTTATAATAATGGCTATCGGAGCAGTAACTGCAGGCTTTATCAGTCCAAGAATAGCTAAAAGATTAAGCCCCATCTGGGTAAAAAGAGTTGCCGTCGTAGGATGTACTTATCTTGCTCTAAAGCTCTTAGGCGTGCCCTTTATACCTTAAGGCTAAACTCCCCTCCTCACCTCCAATCACATAAATCCCTAAACCCCCTCCTCCCCTCCCTGCCCCCTCCCAGGGAGGGGTTTCTTATATTATAATAGCATATCCATGAATAAAAGAATATTGGTTTTAGGGTTAGGAAATATCCTAATTTCCGATGAAGGGCTTGGAGTTCATGCTCTAAGATGGCTTGAGGCAAACTGTAAACTACCACCTGAGGTAGAGCTTGTTGATGGTGGCACAGGGGGGCTCTCGCTTTTACCACTATTATCCTCGGTTGATGTGCTTATCGTCATCGATGCTATCACCCTTGGTAAAGAACCTGGGACAATCTACTGCTTTTCCGAAGAAATCTTAACCAATCAAAGCCTTTTAGAAAAAATATCGACCCATGAAATATCCTTTGCTGATATCCTTTCTATTCTTCAGCTAAAAGGGGACAAACCAAAAAGGATCTTTCTCCTTGGGATGGAACCAAAGTCTTTAGAGGTTGGGACAGAGCTATCAGAGGAAGTAAAAAAGAACATCCCTAAGCTCTGTCAACTTGTTTTAGAAAAAATAAATGAAAGCATGCCATAGTAAGCTTGCCCAAGAGAGATTCCTCCATCAAGAGGGGGAAACTTCTTATTTCTTAAAACTCTTATACCCTTTGGCTCAAGGCTCTCCATGATCCTTTTTAGGAGGGGACCGTTCACCATAACTCCTCCAGAGAGGATGACCTTACTTTGAGAAAGCTCAAGGACGGTTTTACAGAGAAAATCAGCTAAAGCATTGATAAAAAAGGTAGCGATCTCTTCCTTAGTATAGCTTCCTTCAACGACCTCTCTAACCATCGGCTCCCAGTCAAAGTAAAAATTCTCCTTTAGGCTGTATGAAAAAGCCCCTTTAACCTGAGGATTGTATAAGGATTCAAGCTTCATGGGAGCTTCTCCTTCGTAGGTGTTTTTAAAACAAACGCCAGCTAAGGCTGAGATAGCATCAAAAAGCCTTCCGCAGGAACTACATAAGGGGAAACTATATGCTCCCTTATCCATAGATTCCCAAGCTCTATAAATCATGAGCAACTCCTCTTCCGAAAAGCTCCTTATCAAGGGATGGGAAAGCTCAAGAGCTGCTTCTCCATAGACCTCGAAAAGAAGGCTTAGGGCAATTTTTCTTATATCCTTTATAGCCTTCTCCCCGCCGACCAAGCGAAAGGGTCTAAAACTTCTAATCCTTTTGAACTCTAAACCCTGAAGCAAAAGGGTTTCACCGCCCCACACGCTCCTATCCAACCCAAAGCCAGTTCCATCCCAGGCAAACCCAAGGATCTCCTCCTCAGGAACTATCCCCTCTTCAGCTAACACAGACAAAAGATGGGATTGATGATGCTGAACCTGAAGAAGAGGAATACCCCTCTCTTTGGCTAAGCTCTTAGCAAGCCTTGTGCTTTGGTATCCTGGATGTAAGTCGCAAACGATGAAATCTAAACTCTTTACCTGATAGAGGTTTAAATACTCCTCGATGAGTTTAACAAAGTAATCAAAGGTCTCTGGATTGCCAAGGTCTCCGACATGGGGGCTTACAATCAAGCGGTTTTTTAAGCCCAAAGTAAAAGTGTTCTTTTCCTCGGCACCCAAAGCAAGAATGTGGAAAGGGGTAGAAAAGGGGAGCATCTGGGGATAGGGAGCATAACCCCTTCCTCTCCTTATCATGATGTAAACCGTCCCTATCTTTTTTATAACGGAATCGTCAGACCCTCGCAGAATCTTCCTATCGTGGACCAAAAAGTAATCTGCAACCTCTGCGAGGGCTTTTCTTGCCCTTTCTTCTTCAAAGATTAGAGGCTCGTCTGAAAAATTTCCTGAAGTTGCGATCACCGGAAAAGAAAGACCCTCAAAGAGTAAAAGATGAATTGGGGTGTAGGGAAGCATGGCACCAACAAGGTTAATACCCTCTGCAACTTCTTTTGGCAATAGCTCTTTCCCCGGAACAAGGATTATCGGGCTTTGAGGGGATTGCATAAGCCTTATATCCTCTTCGTCAACGAGGCAGTGCTCTTTAAGGAGCTCAAGGCTTGGGAACATGACGGCAAAGGGTTTGCTTGGTCTTCTTTTTCTTCGTCTCAGCTCTTTTACGATTTCAGGTTTGTCAGCCCGGCAGATGAGATGAAAGCCGGTTAGCCCCTTTACAGCAAGGATCTTTCCCTCTATGATAAATCTTCTTGCAAGGTTGAGAGCCTCTCTATCCAAGGCTATGGGCTCATCGACCTTTGTTTGATAAAGGATTAGCCTTGGACCGCAGTTTGGGCAAGCGATGGCTTCAGCATGAAACCTCCTGTTCATGGGGTCGGTGTACTCTTTCTGACAGTCTGGACAAAGGGGAAAATAGCCCATGGTTGTGTTTTCTCGCTCATAGGGAAGGCGAATGAGCATACCGTAGCGAGGACCGCAGTTTGTGCAAGCAATAAAAGGATGCTTAAACCGCCTGTTCTTTGGGTCGTAGAACTCAAGCAAGCAATCTGCACAGATGGCTAAATCTGGAAGAAGGTCAAGCTCAACCTCAGACGCCTCATCTTCCTTAACTATCCTTACCTCTTTTAAGACATCTCCACAATTTTTTTGCCAAACCTCATACGAAATTTCTTCTACGGATATCTCCCTAATGAAGGCATTCGGTGGCTTTTCTTCCAAAATGGCTTTTCTAAATCGGTTAAGGCAATCTTCGTCTCCGGAAGCTATGATTTCAACGCCTGATTGAGTGTTTTTGATTATTCCGCTTAAGCCCAACTTTTTGGCTAAACGATAAAGGAAGGGGCGAAAACCTACTCCTTGGACTACCCCCTTAATGATTATCCGTTCCGTCTTCATCCCTTTCTACTTCTAAGGAGGCTAAGATGAGCTCAAGACCACCTCTGATTTCCACATCAAAGCTCTTACAAATGGGACAATAAGCTTTAGCCTCATGGTTTGTAGTCTCAATCCCGCAGGAGGGGCAGTAGACCCGTAATGGGTCTCGCTGTAAGTGAACCTCCGCTTCCTCTAAGATGGATCCTTCTTTAAAGGTCTCAACCACGGTCTTAAGGTCGTCAAAATCTATGCCTGAATATTCGCCAACAAGAAGGACAACCTTAGTTATTCTGCAGGGCTGAAAAGGCTTGGTTTGTTCCTCGATGGAACGAAGGAGGCTCATGAAAAGGTAGCCTTCATGCATCAGCAGATCCTAGGTAGCATTTCGCCAACCAAAGTATCCATAATCCTTGTGGTTCCAAGGACGGTCTCGATGAGGACTCGCGGGCGTGGAGTCTTTTTCTTTACTACCCCTATAACCTTGCTCTCCGAGGTAAGAGGATACTTCTTCAGAATGGATAAAGTTTTATCAAGCTCAGGCTCAGGAAGCACAATGATTGCCCTTCCTTCTGAGGGAAGATGATAGGGCTCAAGCCCAAGGATAGCGCAGAAGGTTTTTACCTCGTCTCTCACGGGAATGTCAACCTCTCTCACCATAATTTCTACCTGAGAAGCCATAGCCCATTCATAAAGAACGCTTGCTAAACCACCTCTTGTTGGGTCTCTTAGGGCATGCAATTCTACATCTGCTGAAAATAAGGCTAACAATGGCTCTTTAAGGCTGGCACAGTCGCTTTCTACAGGGACTTCAAACTCAAAGCCCTGTCTACGAGAAAGAATGGCAACCCCATGGTCGCCAAGAGGTCCTGTGGCAAGGATCACATCACCCTCTCTTAAGTTTTGACAGGAAAGACCGGGCTTAATTATTTCGCCAATTCCATTGGTGTTGATGATTATCTCGTCAAGCATTCCCTTTGGCATAACCTTTGTGTCTCCTGCTACGACTAAGACCTCGTTCTTTTCTGCCTCTTCCTTTATGCTTTCAAGAACCTTCTTAAGAGTAGAAATAGGAAGACCCTCTTCAAGCACAAGCGCTAAGGTTAAGTAGCGAGGTTTAGCTCCCATCAGCAATAGGTCGTTTAAGGTTCCACAAACAGAGAGCTTTCCGATGTTACCACCGGGGAAGAATATGGGCTTCACCGTGAAGGAATCTGTAGTAACGGCAAGCCAAGGAGAAGGAAGCTCAAGAGGAGTAGCATCCTCCAAACGGGAGAGATATGGGTTATCAAAATAGGAAAGAATTAGATTAAAGATAAGGGATTGGGTTTCCTCTCCTCCTCCACCATGAGATAAAAGGATGCACTCTTCCATAAACAAAGGCTTATAGCTCCCGCAACCTTTTACTCTTCTTGTTCCCCAAGCTTCTCTTCAAGAAGTTTGTAGACCTCTAAAGATAGCGTCAGATTGATATTATTAAAACTATATTCATCAATTGGATGAAGTCAACCTAAAACATGATAGAATTTAAGGTATGGATGGGACCCTTTTTGTGGTTGCAACCCCGATTGGAAACCTTGAGGACATCACCTTAAGAGCGTTGAGGGTTCTGAAAGAGGCTGACATCATCGTCTGCGAGGATACAAGGAAGACGGCAAACCTTCTCCGGTACTACAACATCTCTAAAAAACCACTCATAAGCTACTACAAAGGAGTAGAAAAAGAAAGGCTTCCAAGGATTATGGCTCTTTTGAAGGAAGGTAAAAAGGTAGCTCTCTGTTCTGAGGCCGGAACTCCGCTTATTTCAGACCCGGGAGCTCTGCTTGTTAGGAGAGCCCATGAAGAAGGCCTAAAGGTTGAGCCAGTTCCAGGTCCTTCAGCTTTGACAGCAGCCCTACAGGCAAGTGGGGTCGATGCCGGGAACGGATTTATCTTCTTAGGCTTCCTCCCACGGAAGAAAAAGGACTTCAAGGAGATTTTGAAGTATTTTTACCTTGAGTTGCCAGTTGTGGCCTACATCTCACCCCATCGGTTTAACACGGAAGTTTCTGCCCTTTATGAAGAACTTGGCGAAAGACAATGCTTTCTTGCTCGGGAAATCACCAAACTTCACGAAGAATTAATCTTCAGTAGTTTATCCGAACTTAAAGAAAGAGAAAATATAAAGGGAGAAATTACTTTGATTATTTTTCCAGAAGAAAAAAGAAGATAATCTATCTAAACAATATAAAAGACAATAAACCTCCAAAAACTACCACATAAAGGATGTTAATGCCTTTATAAAGCAAAAGAAGGCTTGCTATAAAGAAAAAAAGTTTAATAATATTCCAGTCAATCGTAAAGCTTAATTTAAAGGAAGCAAAAAGCAAAAGAGCACAAAAGGAGGCTAAAATCCCTCTTTTACCCTTTAAAAAGATAGAATTAATTCTTATTCTATCAGCAATTTTAATAGAAAGTAGGTATAGTATAAAAGAAGGAGTAAAGATATAAACCGTAGCTAAAATAGCACCAGAAAGACCATAGACTAAATATCCAACAAAAGTTGCTGTAATTAGGATAGGACCTGGAGTAACTTGTCAAAGGGCAATGCCATCCATAAAGGTTTTGCTATCAAGTAGTTTCATGTTTTCTACTACTTCATGAAGCATAAGCGGTAAAGCAGTATAAGCACCCCCAAAGGCGAATAAGTTTATTTTTGCCATAACTAAACAAACAATCTCTCTTAGCTTAACACCTACAAAGCTTGCAACATGCATGGCGATGGGACCTGGGACTATCTGGGTAAGGGCAACCCCTTCGTTGAAGGTTCTTTGGTCAAGCCATTCCCTTTTTTGAACAGCAAGCTCTCGTATGTAAGCTACCATCGCCGGTCCACCAAAGGCAGTCAAACCAAGCTTTAGAAAGGATAAAAAAAGGTCAAAAAGCGCAGCCTGCATAACATTTATTTTATACATTTTTTGAACCTTCACCAACTAAGGAAAGCGCTTTCTCTATCATCTACAACCTTAACTTTAACAGAAGGTAGAACCCCCACTATGCGAGAAGGACAAGATAAAGAGCACCACTTAGAACCAATTTTGTGATTTCAAGTCTTCTTTTTCCGAAAGACACAAAACCAAAACTTCCCTTGCTAAACTTGGATTACTATAATAGACACAGCTACCTCTTCCGAAGAGGAAGCAGAATAGGTTTTAAGTCATTTGAAAGAGCTTGAATTCAGGTATAATTTTAAGAGAAACTAAGATGAAATGCTGTCCAATAAGCTTGGTGAAATAAAATGGGGAATTACCTTAAATTAAATAGGGACAAAAAATGGACCTATCACGAACTGATTTAACCTTTATTACTAATGAACCAGGCAGAACCTTAAAAGATAGATTTGTGGTTCTTATAAAAGACTCTAAATTTTTTGATTGTCTTGTAGGATATTTTTATTTAAGCGGTTTTTATAATCTTTATAAAGCTTTAGAAAATACTGAAAAAATAAGAATTCTTATAGGGATGGGAGTTAGTCCAGACGCTTATGATTTAATAAAAGAACAAGAGCATTTACTTTCTCATTTTGAAATCAAAAAACACATTGAGGCAGAGATAGAAAATGAGCTTGCTGAATGTGAAGATAAAAGGGAAATTGAGGAAGGAATTATTAAATTCTTAGAATGGACAAAAAATAAAAAAATAGAGATTAAAGCTTACCCTTCAAGAAGGCTTCATGCTAAATTATACATTGTAACTTTTAAAGAAACTGACAGAGATATTGGAAGGGTTATTACAGGATCAAGCAATTTTACTCAATCTGGGCTAAAGGATAATCTGGAGTTTAATGTTGAATTGAAAAATCCTGCAGACTATAAGTTTGCAAAACATAAATTTGAAGAATTATGGAGTCAAGCTGTTGATATAAATGAAACATTTGTTCAAACTGTAGTTGAAAAAACTTGGTTAAACCCAAATATTACGCCTTATGAATTATATCTTAAACTTTTATATGAATACTTTAAAGATGAATTAAGTAGAGCAGATGAAATAACGAATCAATATTTACCTCAAGATTTCAAAGAATTTACCTATCAAAAACAAGCGGTTATAAATGCTAAGAAAATATTAGAAGAATATGGAGGCGTTTTTATATCTGATGTTGTTGGGCTTGGTAAAACTTATGTTACCGCTATGCTTGTAAGTCAGCTTGATGGAAGAACAATGGTTATAGCTCCACCCGCTTTATTAGATGAAAACAACCCTGGTTCATGGCCTAATGTTTTTATAGATTTTCATATTTCAGCAAAGTTTATATCTACGGGAAAACTTAATGAAGCTATACATGAGTTAAATAAAAGGGAAGATTATAAAAATATAGTAATAGACGAAGCTCATAGGTTCAGAAATGAAACAACATTGAGTTATGAAAAATTAGCCGAGATTTGTCGTGGAAAAAGAGTAATTTTAATATCTGCAACACCATATAATAATTCTCCTAAAGATATCCTTGCTCAATTAAAGCTTTTTCAAAATGCAAGAAAAAGCACTATACCAGGGGTTCCAGATTTAGAAAACTTTTTCAATCAACTCGAAAGAAAACTAAAAATAGCTAAAAGGGATAATGACCCTGAAAAATACATAGAAGAAGCAAAGGAAGTAGCGAAAGAAATAAGGAATAGAGTTTTAAAATATGTAATGATAAGAAGAACACGCAAAGATATTGAAACTTACTTTAAAGATGACCTGCAAAAAAATAATATCAACTTCCCAGAGGTTGAAACTCCTAAACCAATCTTTTATCAGCTTAACAATAAGGAAGATGAAATATTTATGAAAACAATTCAGCTTTTAACTAAAAACTTAACTTATGCTCGCTACACACCTTTACTATATTTAAAAAAGCGCATCTCCCATTTAGAAGAACAGTCTCAAAAAAATCTTGGTAGTTTTATGAAGGTTCTTCTTGTGAAAAGACTTGAAAGCAGTTTCTTCGCTTTCAAAAATTCTATACAAAGATTTATTAATGCCTATCAAAAATTTCTTGATGCTTATGACAATGGATATGTGTTTATCAGCAAACAATATATAAACAAAATTTTCGAACTTTTGGAAAGAGGAGACGATGAAGCTATACAAAAATTGATAGATGAGGGGAAAGCAGAAAAATATGAAACGAAAGATTTTAAAGAAGAGTTCAGAAATTACTTAGAAAATGATCTTAAAGTTCTTAAAAATATAAAGTCTATGTGGGATACAATAGAAAGAGATCCTAAACTTGAAAAATTGATTGAGCGCTTAGAAAACGATGATATTTTGAAAAATAATAAAATCATAATCTTTACGGAATCAAAGGATACTGCAAATTATTTTGTAAAAAAAATAAACGAAAAATTTGGTAAAATAGCTTTACTTTTCTATGGAGGATGCTCTGAAGAAATAAAAAATAAGGTAATAGAAAATTTTGATGCGAAAGGAAAAAATCAAAAAAATGAATTCAAAATTCTTGTTTCAACTGATGTGCTTTCTGAAGGAGTTAATTTACATAGGTCTAATATCGTTATAAATTATGATATACCCTGGAACCCTACTAAATTAATTCAGAGAGTCGGGCGAGTTAATCGAATAGATACCAAGTTTGATAAAATTTACACTTTTAATTTTTTCCCTACAGCACAAACCGAAAGTGAAATTGATCTAATAAAAATAGCTCGTTCGAAAGTCGAAGCTTTTTTAAATCTTCTCGGGGACGATGCTGCAATTTTAACGGAGGGAGAACCTGTGGAATCTCACGAACTGTTTGACAAATTAATTTCTAAAGAAGTTTTACTTGGTGATGAAGAATTTGAAGAAAGTGAACTAAAATATTTTAAAATTATAGAAAAAATAAGAAATGAAAATTCAGATTTGTTTGAAAAAATAAAAAGATTGCCTAAGAAAGCAAGGTCTTCAAGGAAACATGTTGAATCAACAGAAGATTTAGTTCTACCAAATTCTTTAATCAGTTTTTTTAGAAAAGGAAAACTTATGAAATTTTACATTTCTAATAACAAAGGAACTTATGAACTTGATTTTTTAACTACTGCGAAAATTTTTGAATGTTCAGAAAATGAAAGAAAAACTGATATACCAACCGAAAAGTATTATGAATTGCTTGAAAAGAATAAAACTGCATTTAATATTGCAACTTCTACAGAAGAAATAATTACACAATCTCGTAAAGGATCCGACAGTTCAGCTAAGCTCTTAAAAATTTTAAAAGCGACCTTAAAAATGGGTAAACAACTGACTGATGAGCAAGAAAAATATATTAAAACAATAATTCAACGGCTTGAAGAGGGAGCACTTCCTAAAAAAAATATTCAAGAAGTGCTTAAATCTTTAAAGTTACTTGAAAAAGAAATTTTGGATCCATTGCAAGTTATTAAAATTCTTCAAACAAACATTTCTCCTGCTATTCTTAAAAGTCATTATGTATATTTACCTTTCGACCAAGATACAAAAAGTGAAGTCATCCTGTCATTATATTTGACAGGAGGTTAAGAATGAACAGAAAAGAAGCAAAAAACTTAGTAATTCAAACCTTTGAAAATAAATTCAATAAAGAAAGCTTTATTCGCTTTATAGCAAATCTTTTTAAAGAATATGATAGAAGTAAAGCCCTCGAACCAAGAATTGGAATACAAGGAATAACAGAAAAATATCTTGATTTCGTCAGCTCGTGGGAAAGAATTGGACGCTATAAGGATTCTGAAGGCATTATAATTGATATTTTGATTGTAAAATTAAAAAAGGAAATATCTCTTTTAAGAGCTCGTTCAGCTCAAAGAAATTTTGTGGCTGACTATTTAAGGGGAAAATTAGGCACAACCTCTTTAAAAGATGCGGCTCTTGTTGCTTTTATATCACCAGATGAAGAAGATTGGCGTTTTTCTCTTGTTAAAATGGATTATAAATTTGAAAAAACTGATACTGAACGAGTTAAAATTAAAGAGGAATTTACTCCAGCCAAAAGATGGTCTTTTTTAGTTGGTCCAAATGAAAAAAGTCATACTGCACAATCAAGATTTACACCCCTTCTTGAAAAGAAAGAACCACTACTTCTTCTCGAACTTGAAGAAGCATTTAATATTGAGGTTGTTACCGAGGAATTTTTTAGAAAGTATAGAGACCTTTTTATAAAAACTAAAATTGAACTTGATAAAATTGTTAAAGAGAATGAAAAAGTAAGAAATGAATTTCAACGCAAGAACATCACCCCTATAGACTTTGCCAAAAAACTTCTTGGGCAAATTGTTTTTCTTTATTTTCTCCAAAAGAAAGGATGGTTTGGTGTAGAAAGAGGGAAACCTTGGGGGTCGGGTCCAAAAGATTTCATACGAAAATTATTCAACAAAGAATATGGAGATTATCAAAATTTTTATAATGATATTCTTGAACCTTTATTTTATGAAGCTTTAAGAACTGATAGAAGCGCTGACGATCATTACTATAGTAGGTTCAATTGTAAAATTCCTTTTTTAAATGGTGGTCTTTTTGACCCACCAAATAACTTTGATTGGGTCAACATAGACTTACCTTTACCTAATGAATTATTTTCAAATTCTAATAAGACACCAGAAGGGGATAAAGGTGATGGTATTCTTGATATTTTTGATAGATATAATTTCACAGTAAATGAAGAAGAACCGCTTGAAAAAGAAGTTGCACTTGACCCAGAGTTGCTCGGTAAAATCTACGAAAAACTAAATGCGATAAGGGAATATAATTTTGATGAGTATATACAGGTTTTAAAATCTGGCAAAAAGGGTGATGAAACTAAATTTAACAAAGACTACGGAGTATATTATACGCCAAGAGCTATAGTGCACTATATGTGCCAGGAAAGTTTAATTTCTTATCTTGAAACAGAGCTAAATGGAAAGGTGAAAAGAGAGGATATAGAAAGATTTGTAAATTTAGCAGATAATTACTTAGAATATGAAAAAATAGCAGTTCAAAAAAATGAAAAAATAAAAAACGGAGAGCAAAAGGAAACAAAATATGAACATAAAATACCAAAAGGTATAATTGAGAAGACGAAAGAAATTGATAACATTCTTGCAAATATAAAAGTTTGTGACCCAGCGGTTGGTTCTGGTGCCTTCCTTGTTGGGATGCTTCACGAAATTGTTAACCTGAGGCAACTTTTATCAGTGTATCTTGGAAATGAAGTTTCTATTTATGATTTAAAAAGGCAAACTATTGAAAATTCTCTTTATGGAGTTGATATTGACCCAGGAGCAGTTGAGATTTGTAAATTGAGATTATGGCTTTCTTTAGTAGTAGATGAAGATGATTTTTATAATATAAAACCTCTCCCCAACTTGGATTATAAAGTAGTTAAGGGGAATTCTTTAGTTGGGTTCCCAGAGAATTGGAAAAGTGATATATCATTAAGGATAGAAGAACTGGAAAATAAACTATTTTCAGAAACGCATCCTGGTAGAAAGAATCAAATAAAAGAAGAATTGGATGATCTTATTTTAAAAAGGCTTAAAAACTCCGAGAAAAATTTTGGATATAAAATTGACTTTGATTTCAGGCTGTTTTTCCCAAGAGTTTTCAAAGATAAGGATGGGTTTGATATAGTGATTGGAAATCCGCCGTATGTATCTACAAAGGGCGTTGATACGGAGTTTAAAAAAGTTTTAGAAAAAATTTACGGATTTTCTGATGACCTGTATAATCATTTTTACTTTAAAGGAATTAAAATTTTAAGAGAAAAAGGGATTTTGGCGTTTATCTCATCTAAAACCTTTTGGACTATTCAGACAAAGAAAAATTTAAGAGAGCTAATTTTAGATAAAAAACTTTTACAGTTGGTAGACACGGCAAATCCTTTTGAAAGTGCTATGGTGGATACTTGCATTACTATTGTTCAAAAAACAAAAGCTAAGGATTATGAAATACTTTTTATAGATGCAAGAAATGGATTAGATAAGAAGGAAGTTTATAAAGTTAAAGATGAAGTTTATAAAAATGTTGCAAATAATGTATTTTTTATACCAACGGAGTTCAATTTAAAGATTTATGAAAAGCTTGGAAAGAAGGTTAAAGAGCTTTTAGATAGATGGTGGGATAAGATTTCTTCAAGTAAAAATATAGAAAAGTATAAAAAAGAGTTAGAAGCATACAGAAATTCTTTAAAAGCAGGCAATATAACTTTGCTTGGGTTGATTACTGAAGGCGGACAAGGGCTTGCAACTGGTAATAACGGCAAATACATTGGTGTATTAGAAGGTACCAAATGGGCTGAAAAGGTTAGAAAGGAAAGACCTGAGAAACTTTGGAACTTTATAAAAACTAAAAAACCAAAGGAACTCAGCAACCTAAAATCTAAAAAAGATGTAGAGGATTATCTTAATAGTTTATCTGAAAAAGAGATTAGAAAGTTGTTTGATGGTTTAAAGGAAAAATACGGAAGGGATATTTTTGGTCAAGGCTGGCTTTATAGAATAGTTAGTAAGGATGAAGTGGCTGATGTGGATAGTTTGAGTGATGACGAAAAGTTAAACGGAATAGATGGAGATAAAACATTCGTTCCGTATGATAAAGGAGATAAAGAGGGCAATCGCTGGTGGGCACCAACGCCGTATTATATAGATTGGAGTAGGGAGAATGTTAGGATCTTACAAACAGACCCAAAGGCGAGATGGCAGGGTTATCAGTTTTATTTTAAAGAGGGTTTTTGTTGGACAAATGTTTCTACTCCTATACACGAAGAAAGCATGTTTATTAAATGTAGAATAAAAGAAAAAACTATTAATGATGTTGCTTCAATGTCATTATATTCTATTATTCCATCTTTAATAAGTAATCCATATCTTGTTGTGTTACTTAATTCACGATTCCTGTTTGACTATTTAAAAAGTTTTATAAACTCATCGGTGAACTTACAAATAAACGATATTCGCCAACTTCCTATAATAATACCAACTCCTGAGCAATTAAAAGAATTTGAGCGTATTTTTGACCGCGCCAAGAGGGTTCAGGAAGAAAAATTTTCTGGGAAAATAAATGAAAAGGAAGCCGAGGAAAGATTGGAAGAAATCCAGAAAGAACTTGATGAAAAAGTATTAAAGCTGTATGGCTTGGAATGATAAAACAACCCCTCGCAGACCAAATAGTCCAAAAAGTTGACGAAATACTCACACTTACCCAATCCCCCGACTTTGAGACCAGCAAAGAAAAACAGCAAAAAGTCAAAGAGCTTGAAAGAGAAATTGACCTGTTAGTTTACAAACTATATGACCTTACAGAGGAAGAAATAAGGCTGATTGAAAGCGGGTAATAACTGTTGGGAGACCCCTCGGCTGACGCCTCGGGGCGACAAAAAAATAGCTCGGGGTAAAAAATGGCTCGGGGTGGCACATGAGGGCTTGTACAAATTTTAAAAACAGCCTCGATGAAAGGTTGTCCAATGTGCTTGTTGAGATAAAATAAACAATATCCTAATTTTTATCCTATGCTGGCTTGGGTGGTCTCTAAAATCGGTCCAATAAGTCAAGATTCTTTAACCCTAGTTGACCTTCCGGAGCCAGAAATCTCTGCGGATGAAATCTTAATCAAGGTCCTTGCCTGCGGGGTATGCCATACCGAGCTTGACGAAATAGAAGGAAGGGCAAAGCCAAGCTTTTTGCCTATCATCCCTGGGCATCAAATCGTGGGCGAAGTTGTTGAGGTTGGCCAAAGCGTTAAGAAGTTTAAGCCCGGGGACCTGGCTGGAGCTGGCTGGGTCTATTCATCCTGTAGAAGATGTAAATTCTGCAAAGAAGGCTTAGAAAACCTCTGCCCAGAGTTTAAGGGAACTGGGAAGGATGTTCATGGCGGATACGCTGAATACTTCAAGATAAAGGAAGACTTTGCCTTCAAGACCCCCGAAGGAGTTTCTCCCGTGGAAGTTGCTCCGCTATTGTGTGCTGGCGCAATCGGTTATAGAGCCTTAAAGCTTGCAAACCTTAAAGGAACGAAGGATGAGGTGCTTTGTCTCTGCGGGTTTGGGGCTTCAAACCACTTGGTCTTAAAGATGGCAAAGGGGCTTTATCCAGAGCTTAAAGTCTTTGTGTATGCCCGGAACCCTAAGGAACGAGAATTAGCCTTGGCGCTCTCTGCGGACTTAGCTTTAGACTTCGGAGAGCCTCCCCCTGAAAAATTTTCCGCAATCATTGACACAACCCCTGTGTGGAAGCCTCCCTTTTCTCTTCTGCAGCATCTTGCACCAGGCGGGCGCCTGGTGATAAACAACATCCGAAAGGAAGAGGCAGACAAGGACTATCTTTTAAACCTTGACTATGCTCGGGATTTGTGGCTCGAAAGGGAGATAAAATCAGTAGCCAACATTACAAGAAAAGACATAGAAGAATTTTTGGAGATAGCTTTTAAGCTTAAGCTCAAGCCTGAAGTTGTAACCTATCCTTTTGAGTCTGCCTTGCAAGCCCTGTTTGAACTTAAGGAAGGAAAGATTAAAGGGGCAAAGGTCCTTGTCATAGGGTCTTAAGGTCTTTTTATGCCGATTTGGGCACTCCTTTCAATCCTCGCTGGCTTTTTTGTTGCCTTAAGCGACGCCATAAACAAGAAGTTTCTTTCTTCGCAAGGAGCTTATGTTATGCTCTTTGCAAGAACCTTCGGAAGCCTTCCCTTCCTTTTTCCGGTTTTTCTATATCTTTTATTTTCTAAAAACGCCTTCAGCTTTTTTACCCCCTCTTTCCTGCTTGTAGTCTTTCTTCTGCTTTTTCTTGAGATAATAGCAACGGTTTTTTACATGAATGGCATTAAGGCTTCCCCCCTTTCAGCAAGCCTCCCTTTTTTATCCTTTACCCCGGTGTTTGTCGTGTTAACAGGCTACTCGATCCTCGGAGAAAGGGTAAGCTATGCTGGATTTGCTGGCATCTTACTCATAGTCGTTGGAAGCTACTTTATCCATCTTCCGGAGAGAAAAAGTTTTTTTGACCCCTTGGTTAAAATCTATAAAGAAAAGGGGAGTAGATACCTTTTAATCACAGCCTTCATCTACGGTCTTACCTCGGTGCTCGGGAAAAAAGCTCTTTTACTTTCTGAGCCTGTCTTTTTTGCAAGCTTTTACTTTTCAGCCCTTGGTATAGCAGGCTTAATCTTTGCGAAAGCCTTTGGTAGGATAAAGGTTTTTGAAGTAAGCAGGGCAAGCTTGCGGGAAGTCTTGCTCGTTGGCGGAACGCAAGCCCTTATGTGCCTTTTTCACATGCTTGCCCTAAGCCTTGTTGAAACAGCCTACATGATCGCCTTAAAGAGGACAAGCATCCTCTTTGCGGTGATCCTTGGGTATCTCTTTTTTCGGGAAAGGTATGTTGGCTTCCGTTTAACCGGAGCCTTGCTTATGCTCCTTGGCGTGGTAATAATTACCTTTGGAAAGTAGGAGGTAAGATGATTGTAACAACGCCCTACAGGGTAATCTATGGGGACACGGATTGCGGCGGCGTGATGTATTACGGAAACTACCTTCGGCTCTTTGAGATTGGCCGAACTGAATGGATAAGAAGAGTGGGCTTAGCTTATAAAGAGATAGAAGAACGTTTTGAGATCATACTACCCGTGGTTGAAGTCTTTGCAAAGTATAAGAGCCCAGCCTTCTACGATGACCTCTTAGAGATCGAAACTCAACTTACCGAGGCAAAGCCCCTAAAACTTCGCTTTGACTATAGAATTTTCCGAGAGGAGAATCTTTTAGTGCAAGGCTACACGGTGCATGTGCCGATTGGAAAGGACCTGAAGGTAAAAAGGCTTCCAGTTGAGCTCTATGAGCTTCTAAAGAACCATACTACCGCTTTATCTTCTGAAGGGTAAGAAAGAAGCCTGAGCAATCGTCTTTAGCTATTTTAAGTGAGCCTAAATTGTTCCGATTAAATAATTAAAGGGTAAGAAAAATACCAAAATTTAATAGGAGGTGATTTACCATGCAAAGAACTATAATGAAGAGGGAAGAAAAACAAAATGGATTGTATTGTGTAAAGTATAAAAAGAAGGTTCCATTTAATTGTTCTTTATGTGTATTTGAGAAAAAGTGTATGAGAGAAAAACACATTTTAGCAAATGCGGATTCATAATTATATTAACGATAGCGCAATAGGTTACACTATGTTAAGAAAAGGGGGGATAGAAAGCCCCCCTTAGTTCCTTCGGGTTACAAAAAAGAGAACTTACTTCTTAAGCCTTTGAACCAACTCTTCTATCCTTGCCTTAATCTCATCCCGAACTTGACGGAAGACCGCTAATTTTTCTTCCTCTGTGCCTTCTGCCTTTGCCGGGTCAGGAAGTCCCCAGTGCTCCCTTCTTTGAGAAGGAACATAAGGGCAAGCTTCCTTAGCATCTCCGCAGAGGGTTATCACAAGGTCAAGCTCAGAAAAGGGTATTTCTTCCAAAGATTTTGGATGATGAGAAGAGATGTCAATTCCGTCCTCAGCCATAACTTTTACAGCTAAAGGATTAACTGAAGGGGCAGGATTTGAGCCTGCGGAATAGACTTCGACTTCAAGGTTATATAGCCTTGCCAAATACTTGGCATACCCCTCGGCAATCTGGCTCCTTGCCGAGTTCCCCGTGCAGATAAAGGCTATTTTTGCCATTTAAACCCTCCTCCAGCATCTTTATCTTCTCTTCAGCTAATTCTTTTGCCTTAATCGGGTCTGGATGAGGCTTCGCAAAGAAAAAACCTTGGTAAAATATGATGTCAGTTTGAAGGACCGTCTTAACCTCCTCTACTGTCTCTACACCTTCAGCAATGGGTATACAGCCGAATTTTCTTGAAATATAATCGCAAACCTGCAATAAAGTAAACTTTCTATCACCCATTTTCAAATTTTGAATAAGCGTCCTATCAACCTTGATAAAACAAGGCTCTAAAGTTAACAACCTGTATAAATTTGAATTCTCAGCTCCAAAATCATCAAGGGCTATGTGTATTCCGTAGTCTTTATACGCTTTAACAAAGTTAATAAGGTTTGCAAAGTTATTAATCTTCCCTTCTTTTATCTCCGCAACCAAATTATCCGGGTCAACCCCGTAGTAGTGAGCTTTCTTTTTAATCCAATTTGTGCCTGCCTTGTTTTGGTCTATAACCTCAGGCTCTATGTTTATGAAAAGGAGATGATCTTTGTGTAAACCGTAATCAACGAATTTCTTTATGGCAAGTTCCTTGCAGCATCTATCTAATTCTACCAAAATACCGGCTTTCTTAGCACTACTAAAAAGAACATTCGGGGGTATAAGCGAATTTTTTTTTACATCAAAGCCCCTTGCTAAGGCTTCAAATCCAAAGACCTTCTTTGAGGCTAAATTTACTATCGGTTGAAAATAAATGTCTATTCCCAGTTTATTTCCGTTGATTTTAAAGAACCTTCTGTCCACTCGCTATCACCCTTATGGTACCTTTTTAACACACCGCTTGCATCCATCCTTCTATCTTTAAATATAGCTGATTTTCCTGTAGTTTTAGCTACTTGTTTAGCCATCGATTTAACTTCCGATGCGATCGACGCTAAATGAGCATAGGAATCTATCCTGCGGGTGCTTGTTCCAGTTATGGCTAAAGATATAGAAAGAAGCGGAAAGGTTTGAACCTCACCCTTTCTATTGTTGGAGATGTAGAATCCCTTTTGATAATCCTCTCCATGAAAGTAAGGAAGGAGCTTTTCAAATTCTTCTACGATTTCACTTGCTATTTTGTATGATAATTCTGGTTTACAAACTACGACAAAATCATCCCCACCTACATGCCCAACAAAACAACCGTATTTTTTTCGTATTCTTTTTAGTATTTCTCCTAAAGAAACTATTACCTCATCACCCTTAGCAAAGCCATAGTAGTCGTTAAAAGGCTTAAAGTTGTTTAAATCGATGTAGATGACATCGAACTTTTCATTCTTTGAAATTTTCTCATCGATGTATCTTTTAATAGCCCAGTTACCAGGAAGACAGGTCAACGGGTTCTCATCTCGAGCAAGCATGAGGGACCTAAGCGTTAAAGCCTCTAAAAGCTTTTTTACAGAAACTGTGCCAAAGTATTTATCATCATCCTTTACGACGATAATGTCGTCATAGAAGTATTCCTCAGACTTCTTTTGAACTCTTAGAGCAGCTTCTTCTAAAGTAAGCTCTGCCGGAAACAGAACCTCGGGCTTCTCTATCACATCGATAAGCCTTTTATGACCATAAAGATGTATGCCATATCCGTATTTACTTAGTATGACTCCTTCAATGAACCTTTTCCGATGGATTTGTCCTAAAACTCTATCCTGTTCGTCAACTACTGGTTGAAGACTAACGCTATCATTTTGCATTAATAACAAAAAGGCGTCCTTAACCAGGATGTTATAAGGCACGCTTGGTGTTTTTTCTGCTATCTGCTCAAGCTTATTGTTCAGATAACAATGACAATCCATACTTCACCTCCTGCTAAGCAATGTGTAGCTCCAGATGTCTTCTCCATTCTGCAGGTGTTAAAGCGGTAATGTATCTTCTTGCCTCCTCTTCGGTCATCTTTGGGTTTTCATACTTTATACCAAGATACCTTGTCATAACATAGTAAAGGTCTGTGTTATCAAGCCTGCTTTTCATCCCTGTTAACCTAAAATAACGCCCCTTTCCGCCATACATTACAACGAGCTGGTCTTCAGCTGTGTGGTTTGTGCCCGTGAAGCCCACATTACCTCTTCTCAAAAGGGCAGGCTTCTCAATCTTTTCGTTCTTGACATTCGCACGATATTTGCTCTTCCTCAAAATAAAGCCCATAGTAGCCTCGGGCTCATACCAAAAATCGTTATCGATGTGTTCCCTTGGAGTGTTAAGACCGTTGTATATAGCTTGAGCCTCATCATTCGTAATGGGGTGCTTGGTGTAATATTCAAAGATGTCCTTTATTTCTTTGGCGCTCTTTCCTTTCATAAGGGATTTCATGTATTCAAAAGAAGCGGTGCTATCGTATTTCATAAGAGCCTCTGTAGCGTCGTTATACTCTGGTCCGGTCCCGTTAAGGCCAAAACCTGAGTTCCCATGGTCTGAAGCAATAATTAAAAGGACATCGGGGTTTCTCCTCATAAAATCAAAAATGACTCCTAATGCTTGGTCCAACTCCCAGCAGTCCATCATGGCAGCATAGGCATCATTTGCATGGCAGGCATGGTCAATCCTTCCAGCCTCAACCTGGAGCACAAACCCTCTTTGGTTCCTTGCAAGCTTCGTAAGAGCTACCATCGTCATCTCGGCTAAGGTTGGCTGAACATGGCCTAAGTTGCTATCGTTAACCCTATCAACAAAGTAGCTGAGGTGTGATTTGTTGAAAACGCCAAGGATAGGCTTATCTGAAACGGCAAGCCTTCTTAGCTCATCCCTTATTTTGCCAACATCGTACCCTGCGTTGATAAATTCCTGGTAAAGATTTCGCCCGTCCTTTCTCATGGTTGGGTCAAAATGTCTCTGCCCGCCACCCATGGCTACATCAAGCCCAAGCCCCAAGATATCAACGGCTATATTATCCTCATCATCTCTGTTCATGTTATGGCTATACCAGGCAGCTGGCGTTGCGTGGATGATCCTTGTTGTGGTTACACAGCCGATGGACATGCCCTTTTCTTTGGCTAACTCAAGGATAGTTTTTAAAGGTCTCCCATCAGGAAGGCTTGCAAGCATGCGATTTGCTGTTTTTGAGCCAGTTGCCCAAGCAGTTGAGGCTGGTGCAGAGTCCGTAACCACGGAGGAAAGGGAACTCGTATTTTGGAGATACACAGGAGCTCCGTATTTTTCAATAAGGTCAGAAAGAGTACTTCTTTCCCGGAACTTTCTCTTCAAAAACTCATCATACATCTTCATTACACCAAGGGGCCAGCCGTCTCCTACCACAAAGATTACGCCCTTTGCTCGGGAGATTTTTCCGAATTCCCGAATGACTTGTGCAAAAAGGTCATTTGTCATCACCGTTGCATAGGCAAGCCCTGCGGCAGTGACCTTTAAAAAGTCTCTTCTGTTCATGGCACAGCTCCTTTTGGTTTTAGTTCATTCTAAGGTTAAGCTGTTAATAAATTTTCCCAAATCGAACCTACAAAAGTTCAAATTAACCCTTCCCCTAACACAGCCCAAACCAGGCTCGGATGTTATGTTCCATGGTTAAAAGAGCGGTGACGACCAAGAGGTCAAACTGGGTTGCTGCCCCCTTCTTTATCTCCTCAAGGGCTCACTCATACCCAATAGCCTTTTGCCTTTGATAGGGGTCACCATCCGTTAAGGCTACCAAAGTATCTGCAACGGCAAGGATCCGTGCCCCAAGCGGGATCTCTTCCCCTCTAAGCCCGTTAGGATACCCCCTTCCATCCCATCTCTCATGATGATTAAGCACCATCTCCGCTATACCTCCTCTACCTTGGAAGAGCCTCACATGCTTCAAACAGTTTGCTCCAATAACAGGATGTCTCTTCACTATCTCTAACTCTTCATTGGTTAGCACACCTTGCTTCTTCAAGATATCATCCGGGATGAATAGCTTTCCGATGTCATGAAGATAACCCGCTATTTGGATTAAGTCTGCTACCTTTGCTGGTATCCCAAGCTCCAAGCTCAACATGTAGGCTACCACGGCAACCTTTTCAGAATGCTCTCTTAAAAGAGAGACTCTTACTTCAAAAAGATAGGAAAAGACCTCGCACATTTGGTTTGCTGTGATCAATATCCCTGAGCACCGTGCTATCTCTTTGTAAATTTGGGCTAAATCTCTATCAAACACGCAAATTTTGGTTGAGTGCATGGTGGCACCACCTCCCCTTGCTAAAATTAAATTTAAGGGTTAATAGCAAACATTTTTTTAACAGAAACTTTATCTTTGGTTGCTTGTTTTCACAATGTATTAACAACTATCCGTTAACAATTAATGGTAGAAACAAATGCGCCTACCTGAAAAACCTTTGCCTGGTAAGGTATTCATCCTTGAGGACGATTTTGACTACGCTGACCTTATCTCTCGGGAGTTCTCTGCCCTTGGCTTTGAGGTTGAGGTTTGCCATTCTTTATCTCAAGCAAAAAAGCTTCTCTCGGACAAAAAGTTTGACCTATACATCATCGACCGGCTACTCCCGGACGGAGACGGGATCACCCTTGTGAAAGAGCTAAAAGAGGCTGACCCACGGCTCCTTATTATCATGATATCCGTTCGGAAGGAAGAGGCTGACCGGGTGCTTGGGCTTTCCCTTGGAGCTGACGATTACCTACCAAAGCCCTTCAACCCAAAGGAGCTTGTGCTCCGTGCAGAAAAGCTTCTTGGTGCAAAAACCTACCTATCTCCTCAGAGGTTTTTAGTTGTCGGGGACTTTGTCCTTGATACCAAAGGGAAGGAGATTTACTTTCAAGGAAGAAGGCTAAAACTAACACCCTATGAGTTTAAAATAATGGAGCTTTTCCTTAAAAAATCTGGTGAGATAATCCCAAAAGCAGACCTTGTCAAACTTTTAACCGGAGAAGAAAAGAAGTCTCGCTCCATCGATGTTTTAATACGAAGACTGAGGCAGAAACTTGGAGACTCGGCAAGAAAGCCAAGATACATAAAAACCATCTGGGGAGAGGGCTACCGTTTTGAACCTCGCTGAAAACTTTGCCCTTCCTACCCTTGAACAAATACCCTTTGAGGTAATCCTTCACAAACTTATCACACCCTTAGCCTTTGTAGAAACTCTTCTCATATCAGAAAAGCAAGATATAAAACCAAAATTAGCAAAGGTTGAGCTCGCCTTACGAAGGTATCGTCTCCTCTTAGAAACTTTCTTAGCCTTAAAGGAGGAAGACAAAGGCTCGTCCCTTAGTTTAGTTTTTGAAGGTATAGACCCAAGCTTAACCATAAGCTTGATAAAAGAAAGGCTAAGCCTAAAACAAATAACCCTTGAACTCACAGCCCTTGATAGTGCTTTGACTAAGGGGGAGCTTTTGCTCCTTCTCTTTTTGCTTGAAGAGTTCTTCTGGGTTAGATGTTCTCAAGGGAATTTAGTCGTTCGTGTCTCAAACAGTAATGTATTTTGCGAATTTTTAGGAAAAGAGTTAATAAATATACTACCCGAGAGGGACTTTGAGGGGGCTCTTCTTTTTGAATACCTACGGGCGTTGAATGTAAATTTTATGGCTAAAAGAAATGGAAAGCATTTAAAGTTTGAGATAATCTTTAAAAAGGGTTAAGAAGTATGGGGGCAGCAAGGATACTCTATGTCGAGGATGAAAGGGACCTATCTCAGCTTGTTTCTTCCCAGCTTAAGGAGCTTGGGTATGAGGTTGACCAAGCCTACAGCTTTTCTCAGGCTCTACTTCTTTTTCAAGTAAAAAAGGGCTGGGATTTAGTCCTTCTTGACCTTTATTTGCCGGATGGGGATGGTCTTGAGCTTCTTAAGTTTTTTAGGCAAACTGAAAGCCTAGAGCGCACCCCCATCATCATCTTGAGCGCGCGCTCAGGTGATATGAACCGGATCAAGGGGCTTGAGCTTGGAGCTGATGACTACCTTGAGAAGCCCTTTAGTTTAGTAGAGCTCTCTCTCAGGATTAAGAAAGTTTTAGCCAGGGCTAAGGGCATAGAGAAACCAAGGGAAGCTTCAACGATGACATACAACCTGCGTTCTCATCAATTGGTCATCGATAAGCTAAAAAGGGAAGCTTTGCTTGACGGAGAATCCCTTCCTTTCTCCCCAATGGAGTTTAAGATACTTCTTGCCCTTGTGGAGAATGAGGGGTCTGCCCTCTCAAGGGATGAGCTTTTAGCTGCCGTTTGGGGAGATGAAGGAATAGTCTTTGACCGCACAGTTGATGCCTTTATCGCTAAAATCAGAAAAAAGCTCGGACCTTTTAAGGATTGTTTGGAAACCGTCCGAGGCTACGGCTATCGCTTTAAAGTTGAACCTTCATGATCAAAGCTTTAAAGAGGCTCCTTGAAAGGATAAAGCAAAGGCTCTCTACCCAAAAAATAGTTCCCCTTGAAGTGGTTGACCTCCATATCTTTTTTGAGGCCCCCATTCCTATATTTCTCTGCGATGAGAAAGGAAAAGTTTTAGAACAAAACCGCAAAGCTTACTATGTTTTTGGCTACGGCAAGGATAAGTTTATCACCACTTTACTACCTGGCATAAAGCTTAAACCCCATCATCATGGCTTCTCCTCAAGGGCGGACAAACACAGGCTGGGTTATTTTGAATACTATGTAGAAGGAAAAAATCCTCTAATCGTTTATGTTATTGACAAGACCGACCTTCAAACCCTCAAAGAGGAGTATCGCTTCGCCATATCCTACCTCTCCCATGAGCTTAAAACTCCGATTGCTGTCGCCCAAACTAAGGCTGAAGCGCTTTTGGAGGAGGTCAAGAAAGGGGCTTCGCAAGAAAATGTTGCCGAAGGGCTCTCTGAGATAGTAGAGAGGATTATTAACCTTTCAAACCTTGTAAAGAGGCTATTTCATATGAGCTCAGTTCTTGTTAAGGAGCTAAAGGTTGAAAGACGCAAAGTCAAAGCCTCAGAGCTTTTGGCAGACCTTCGAACTTTGACAGAGGAGCTTGCCGAAGAAAAAGACATTAAGCTAATCTTTGATTTGACGGAGGATTTTATAGTCAAGGTAGACCCGGAGCTCTTTTTGCAAGCCCTTTTTAACCTCGTAGAGAATGCCATAAAGTTTACTCCCGAGGGAAAGAAGGTTTGGGTTTCAGCAAGGAAATTTCAGGATAAGATCTACTTCCGAGTTGAGGACGAGGGTCCTGGGGTCCCTGAAGAGGAGCTTCCCTTCCTTACCCGACCTTTTTACCGAGCAAGATACCTTGGCAAAGGGCTTGGTCTTGGGCTATTCCTCGTAGAAACCATCGCTAAGGCTCATGGTGGGAGGCTAAGGCTTGCTAATGTCTCCCCGCCAAAAACCGGCTTTATCGCTAAAATCGAATTAGACGATTTAGAGGGTCAACCAACATAAAGGCTGTAGGACCTCCTTAGGCTGGAAACATTTACCTTCCTAAGACCTAACATTTCTTCATAAACTTGAAATATCCTGTTAAAGCCTTGATCAAGAGTAAAAGTCTTTCTCACCAGCTTGCTTAAAGTCTGTCTTAGTTCATAGTCGAGAAGATAACTGACATTCAAAACCCTTTCTGCTAAGGCTTGAGGAGTAGGCTCTTTGGCTAACGCATCCTTGAGAAGCTGAGTTTCTAAGTCAAGGTCGTAGGCACAAACAGGAAGACCAGAAGCCTGAGCCTCAAGAAAAGAAAAACCAAAGGTTTCAAACTTGCTCGCGCTAACAAAGATGTCTGAGCTTGCGTATAAATCAGCCAACTCCTCCTGAGAAAGATAAGGAATATAAGAAATGTTCTTATACTTTTTTATTGCAGACTTTATCAACCTCTGGAGCGGTCCACTTCCTACCACCAAAAGATGGAACCTTTCAGGGTCAAGGTAAGAGAAGCTCTTAAGCAGATCTTTAATCCCCTTCTCAGGGCTTAGCCTACCTACATAGAGCAAAGTATACTTCCCCTCTGGTATACCGTATCTTCTTTTGACTAAAGGAGAGTGCTTATCAGGACTAAACAAGCTTACATTAAGTCCAAGGGGGGTATAAACCACCCTCTCAAGACCGCATTCCTTTAATTCCCTAACGCATCTCTGAGAGGGCGCTAAGACCACATCAGCCTTTCTTAAACAATTTTCTACTACAAACATAAAAAACTCTCTTTTAAGGGTGGCTGGGAGGGGAAGAAGCCCTATCTCGCGTTTGGCGTCAGCATGATAAAAAATTGAAAGGAGAAATCTTCCCCTTTTAAGGAAGGGAGCTATGATGTAGGTTCCACCAAGCTCCACGATATCTGGTTTTTCTTTTTCAATTACCTCGTTTATCTCCTTGATAGACATAAAGTATCTATACCCGCAAATAAGCCTAAAGGAGGAAAGCTCATAAAATTTACTCCTACCAAAGGTGTAGGTTCTCCTTTCTTTGCCCGGAATAACTACGACATGCTCAATCAGCTTATCTTCTAACCACTTAATCTTGGTCTGTATGTAGGTTTTTATACCTCCGCTACAGTTATGGTAGTAGGCGGTAATGTCCATCAACTTCATCTTTTCTCCTTTAAACCTTATTACTTCACATCCTGCCACATCTCGTTAAGGCTTAAGAATTCCTTCCCTTTGCTCGGGATAATATTTAAACTTGAAAAAGGACATAATAATGTCCGATTTTTGCCCTCCCATGAGCATGTTTAAGTATTCAAGATAAGTCTTTTCAAGGTCTAAGGACTGAACATAGGAGAGAGAATTTTTAACCAAGGTCTTTCTTAGTTCTTCGTCAAGAAGAAGGGCAGAAAGCTTCCCGATGTATTCTTTTAAGTCTTCGGCTAAGAATCCGTTCATCCCATCCTTTATATGCTCGCTTGCTCCTCCTTTCTTGCTTGCAAGAACTGGCAGCCCGCTTGCCATAGCTTCAAGGACGACAAAACCATAGGTCTCAGTTTCTGAAGGGAAAAAAAATATGTCTGAGTTAGCATAAACCTTGGCTAAAGTCTCCCCACTTAAATAACCCAAAAAAATCACATTTTTTGGACTATTTCTTTCCACCTCAGCTCTGTAGGGTCCGTCTCCCACGATGAGGAAAGTTTCTTCCGGAAAATGCCTTGCAACCTCAACAAAAACATCAAGATTTTTCTCCTTGGATACCCTTCCTACATAAAGGACTATTCTACCCCTTGGAGTAAACCCAAAGGTCCTTTGAAAATAATTTCTTTCTCTTTTATTTGGGTTAAATAGCTCTGTGTCGATACCCCGTCTAAAAATCCTTATCTTTTCCGGTTTTACACCCTGCTCCGTCAAAATCCGGGCATAAGTTTGAGAGGGGACAAACACAGCCTCTGAAAGATTATGATAGATGGACAGAGCTTTATACAAAAATTCTTTTAGGTCCTCGCTTCCCGTGTAAACATAGGCGTAGGATGGAATATCAGTATGAAAGGCTGTTGTAACAGGCAGATAAAAAAGCTTTGCAACAAGAAAGGCTAAAAGACCTAAGGGACCAGGTGTTGCTACATGCACAGCTGTATAGTCCTTTAGGAGCTCTGCTATGGATATCACCGAGGGGATCCTCAGCTTAAACTCTTGGTAGTAGGGCGTTGAAAACTCAAGGGTAGGTTGAAGCACTTTCAATTTTTTTTCTTCACCGTTTGTGGCAACCGAACGAGGTCCAACCACTATTACATCTATCGGCAAGTTGAACCTTTCAGCAACTTTTCTAACCGTCTGACAACTTCTGGCAACGCCGTTTATGTCAAAGTAGGTGTCGGTAATGTAGGCAAGACGAAATTCCCGATTATAGTTTATACCGAGATACTTAGCTATCATCTTAGCTTGAACCTCGTCCCTCCCTTGCGCAGAAAGAATAACAATGGGGATAAAATGGGCAGCAAGACCGATTAGGGCTAACCCAAGGGCATCAGGCGTAAAAGAATTCCTCAATTTCTGAAGAGTTATTGAAGGAAGCTTGTTTAAAACCTCTTTAAACAAGGAGTCTCCATTGCAATTGAGACCAAACAGGCTCTTAAGGTAAAAATCGCCAAGGAGAGATTTGTTCTCCTTGAACATACATTGGCAAAGGGGTTCTATCTGATAGGGAATCTTATTTTTGGTAACCAAGAATTTATAACCGCATACCCCTACGGTGTTTAAAAGGCGCTCATAACTAAGTTTATCCGTCCCTACCTGGGTTCTTCCCTCTTTAATTGCCTTTAAAAATTCTTCTTTTGATTTGGCCTTAGCCTTAGTCCAGGTTTTTCCCACATAAAGTCCACTATGGTCGTCTGAGCCTGCAGTCCAAGCTATCTCTGGTCTTTCTCTCAAGGCGCACATCTTATACTTTTCTTCAAGCTGAGCGATTTTCTCCCAGCCTGAAAAAGCTTTGGCAATTTTTGCCTCAAGTTCAACAAGCCTCTCACCCCTTGAGCCGTTTATCCCTTCCCAGTTATCAAAGAGCAGAACAAACCTTTCCACTAAACTTAAGCTGACTCTTCCACCGTTTACTGGATAGAGGGGATGGGCAAGAGAATGGGCTATGCCCTTGCTTTTAAGGTAGCATACAAATTCATAAACATTATCCCTTAGCTTCATCAAGTCCTCGTGTATATGCTCATCTATTCCGTAAACTAAAACATGGATAGATGTTTTTTCTTCAGGAACAAAAACCGTATATTCTGCGCTGATAAACACCTCAGGATAGTGGGCTATTTCAAGAACCCCACTGATCGCGTCGTGATCAGTTATGGTTATATAGTCCATCCCCCGTTCTTTGAGCTTCTTGTAGATATCCTTTGGGTCCGTAAAGCTTTCAGGACATCCGATGAGTTTAGTAAACCATCCTCCAGGCTTGTTTGACGCCTTGGAATGCAAATGTAGGTCCGCCTTCGCTAAGTAGTTCCTCATAGCTTATCAACCTCCGATGTTTTTTAGCTGAGGTTAAGACCTTTTCCCAAATCTTAACCTTCCTTTGGTCTCGAAAGTCCTTTGTGTGTAAAGCAAACCTTACGAGATGCGCCTTTTCTGTGAACTTGCTCATGATGGGTAATGCTTTTAGACTAAGGTAGGAAAGCAAAAAACGGTTGCTAAAAGTGAGGGCAAGGGACTCAATCTGGACTCCATTAGAGAGAACCTTTATCGCCCATCTGTAGGCTACCCCCTTAAAACCAAAGACAGATAGAACCTCCTCAAGCCAGGGGTTCCCTATCCAAGCTGGCGGGACAAAAAAGCTGACATTTCTAATCAGCTTCCCTAAATGATGTATAGCCTCTTCTAATCTTTTTGCAGTCTCTTCTCTATTTAGCGCGTAAAACTCACCCTCATTGTTAGTATAAAGAAATTTGGTTAAAGACACCCTTCCTCTATGGGTCAAACCGTGAAGAACTATTTCCTGCCCTTGGTCTATTAAATAGGTAAGAAAGGGTTTGAACTTAGTTATTGAATAATTACCACTAAAGTTAGGGATAAGAAGAAGGGAAAACTTATCAATGCCTAATTCTTTTAAAAATTCAATGGCAGAGTAGGTTTCAATCTCGTAGTAAGGAGAGACATCGTGAAGCTCTACTATCGCTAATCTCATTCTATAAACTAAAATTAAGCACAGTCTGTTAAAGCTTTATGAAGGAATGTTTAACAGCTTGTTAATGCTTAATTCTTTAGAAATGAATTGATGTCTAAATCTTTCATCCTTAAGCGAAGTTCTTCCAAGAAGAGGAAAATATCTATTTTATTTGGGTCGTACTCAATGACGACATTTCCGGTGATGGGGTTGGGTCTAACCTTTTTTATTCCATCTGGCAGCTCAAAATCAGCAAAAAGTCTATCAGACAAAAGCTTTAGTTTCTCCACAGATACCCCTTTTATGAGAGGAAGATGGATCTTTATCCTGCCAGGAAGTTGATGAACTATCTTATAATCAACCATTCTCTACTTTTAAGCTTTAAGCCTTGCTCCACAGGGCTCATCCCTGTGGAGTGCTAATCTAATTTAGGGGGGGTGGAAAAGCCACTTCTTTTAACCCTACATTCTTTCCCTTAATTATTAACAAATTTTGAAATGAAGAGGTATCCTCCCCCTCAGGCTTTCTTGTAATAAAACATTTACAATCTCCATCTATAGTATCTGTAAAACGGTTTGGGTAAGAAATTACATAAGGAGGGTGGGACATGTATTACCTCCATGCGTTGCCAGGTAGGCTAAAAATTAAGGGCGAAGAGTTTAAAAAAAGAGCTAACTTAAAGGAAAAACTGAGGTCTGAATTAAGTGTATTTGACGGGATAAAGGACATTGAGCACAACCCAAACACAGGTAGCATCATCATCTGGTATGACCAAAAAGCCCTTTCTGCAACCACCATACTTGAACATTTAGAAAGAGCAGGTTTTCTTAACCAAAAGAACCTACTTTCTCATGAAGATTACCTCATTCATACCTCTTTGAACTTTGGCAAGAGGATAGGCAAGTTGCTTGCCGATAGTTTAGCCGAACCCCTCCTTGGGGGATGCTCCTTAGTTTTCCTGTTTAAGCTGATTTAATGTTTAAGTAGATTTAAGACAGGGCGGATTTTAGGTCCTCTGCCCTGTCAGTCCTTTCCCATGGTAGGCTCATGTCCATCCTGCCAACCTGTCCAAAGGCAGCAAGCTTCCGATAAAATCCCCCTTTCACCCTTGAAGGAAGTTCTCTCAGCTTAAAATTCTTAATTATGGCCCCTACCCTAAAATCAAACACCTCCCTGACTAAGCTAAGCAACCTCCTTTCGCTAATCTTTGAGGTTCCAAAGGTTTCTATGTTTATGCTTACAGGCTCCGGTGAACCAATGCTATAGCTAAGTTGAACTTCGCAGGCTCGAGCAATTCCACTTGCCACGATGTTTTTGGCTACATACCGTGCAAAGTATGCTCCAATTCGGTCAACCCTTGAGGGATCCTTTCCGCTTAGAGCAGAATCCATATGCCTGGCAAAGCCACCATAGGTGTCAACCGTCAATTTACGCCCTGTTAAACCCGATTGAAGGCTTGGACCACCAGGGACTATCGGACCTTCAGGATTGACGAAAATCTTCGTAAACTGACCTGGCTTTATCTCCTCATCCTGAAAGGCGGGAATTATCACATACTCCATGAGGTCGTCGTAAAGTTTCTTGGGGCTTGGACCACCCTTGTGAGGGAGCAACCCTTGGCTTGCTAATATGGTAATGGAATGAACCCTTACAGGAGCACCTTTCTTAAACTCTACGCTAACTTGAGTTTTACCATCCGGCTGAAGATAGGGCAGAAGCCCTTGAAGATAAACGGAAGTAAGCCTCCGCGCGAGCTTTTGGGCTAACTATATAGAATGGGGCATATAGGCTGAATTATGGTCGCAGGCAAATCCAAAAACGGTTGCCTGGTCGTGGGCTACAACCCTGTTTAGCTCATCCCCTTCAAGCGTTGATTCATCTATACGCGTTGACCCTTCAACAGGAACCTCTTGATAGCTTGTGACAATGCTACAGGTCTTAGCGTTGAAATCCCCCTCAGTATAGCCTACCTCTTTAATGATTTGTCTTGCAATATAGGAAAAATCAACCGGAGCAACGGTGCTAAACTTTACGGCTAAAAATAGCACATTCGTGAACACCGCGCATTCTGCCCTTATATGTGCAAGCGGGTCCTTCTGCAGGACTCTATCTACTATAGCATCGCTTATGATATCGCAAAGTTTATCCGGGTGTCCTTCAGTCACCGACTCCGAGCTGAAGATGAAGTCTGCGTTCTTCATGGTTCTCACCCTTATCTTTGGTTTTGCTTTTCTTTAAAGATTGGTTTAACAAGAAGGGGAAAACTGCTCCCCCTAAAGCTACCACCGCATCTCCTACGGTTAGACCTTTTAATCCAAGGAATGACCTTAAAGGAGGAAAAGCTAAGGCCAAACCTTGGAGCATTAAACTTCCAACTACCGTCAAGAAAAGATAGGGATTCGGACCAGAGCCCTTAGAACGACAGGTTAAAGTATGTAAAACCTGAGCTAAAGTTAAAGAAGTAAACGCTAATCCGGTTGCCCGGTTGTTCTGCCCAAACCGCAAAAGCCCATAAAGATAAGCCGAAGCACCGCTTCCGCTTAAGATAAGAGACTCAAGGAATATGTTTCTTAGCTCTTCATTGCTAATTATCGGTTCTTTTGGGTCCTTTGGTGGCTTTTTCATCAGGTCTTCTTCAGGTGGCTCGAATGCTAGGGCAAGCGCAGGTGCAGTATCGGTAATCAAGTTTACCCATAACAACTGTATAGGACTAAAGGGCTCACCGGCACCTAACCCCAAGGCTAAGGGTGTAATGACCATCTCGCTAAGATTAGTCGATAGCAAGTAATGAACCACTCTATTTATGTTGTAAGAGCTATTTCTACTTAACTCAATTGCCTCTAAAAGCCTCTCTAAATTGTCATCCTCTATGATGACATCAGCAACGCTCCTTGCGACATCTGTCCCCGCAAGACCCAAAGATATCCCCACATCTGCAGCCTTCAAAGAAGGTCCATCATTTATCCCATCCCCTATCATGGCCACAGTCTTGCCAGCCCTTTTTAGAGCCTTAACAATGTAAAGCTTCTGAGCTGGGCTACTCGCGTAAAGCAATGAACCCTTCTGCTAAGCCCAGATAATACTTCTGGGTCAGCAAGGTCAAGCTTTGAAGAATCAAAGACCTCAATCGGTTCTCCGTTTGAAAGGTTAAGCTCCTTGGCTACAGCATACCCTGTTTGAGCCTGGTCTCCTGTGATCATAACCGTGTCTATTCCCGCTTCATGAAGCCTTCTTATGAACTCTTTAGCCCCGGGTCTAATCGGGTCAACTAAAGCAACGAGCCCAAGCCACACAAAATTACACTTCTTTCCTTCATAAAGGTTGTTTTCCAATTCAAAACAGTCGTTGCTCACAGATTCCGCGAAGGCAACCCCAAGCACCCTCAACCCTTGATAAGCCAACTCTTCGTTTACATCAACTAAAGCCTCCTTATCCTCCTCAGAGAACTCCAAAATCCAGCCATCAACCATCCGATGGCTGCATAGGTTCAAAACCTCTAAAGGACTACCTTTTACGGCGATGTACTTTTTATGTGTATCAGAGGGCACGGCATGAACGGTTGCCATGTAAAGGCTTCTGTCTGTCCGGTGTTTCACAAAAAGAAGAGGATATTCTGTTCTCAGTTTTTCAATATCAATGCCGGCTTTATGAGCAAGCTCTAACAGAGAAACCTCTGTTGGGCTGCCCGTAAAAGCTGGCTTTCCGTTTTTATACTCTACTATCGCCTCGTTACACAACACAAGGACCTTTAACAACTCTTTCAACTCAGGCTTTTCTTCTGATTTAAGGTCATCGGAATAGAGCATTTTACCGCCACAGTAGACCCTGTCTACAGACATTTTATTCATCGTAAGGGTCCCTGTCTTATCAAGGCAGATGACCTGAACCTTCCCTAAGGTATTAACAGCACTGAGCTTCCGAACCAAAATCCCCCGGCTTTTCATCCTTTTTACACCGAGGGCTAAGGTGGTTGTGGCTACGGTCGGCAACCCTTCGGGTATTGCAGCAACCGCAAGAGATACAGCAAGCTTTATCACTCTGAAGAACCCATAACCTCTCAGCAGCCCCAAGGCAAAGACTAATCCGCAAAAGCCTCCGCTTATGATAATGAACTTCCGACTCAGCTCTTCAAGCTGAACTTCAAAGGGAGCTTTTTCTGTCTCTCCCTCCCTCAAAGATAATTGAATTTTGCCGAGCTCAGTATGAACACCCGTCGCTACGACTACAGCAAGACCATAGCCAGAAGTTACAAAAGTCCCTGCATACACCATGTTAACCCTATCGGCAAGAGGAACCCCGGTTCCGGGCTCCGCGCTTAAAGCATCAGAGGTCTTAACCACTGGATGGCTCTCGCCAGTTAAGGCGGACTCATCTAGGGTTAGCTGATGGGATTCCACAACCCTTGCATCCGCAGGAACATACTGTCCAGGCTTTAAAATTAGGATATCCCCAGGGACAACCTCCTCTGCACCTATTATCCTCTCTTTTCCTTCCCTTAAAACCCTTGCCATGGGTTTTACCAAACTTTTGAGAGAAAATATTAACCTTTCCGATTGATACTCCGTCATGTAACCTATGATAGAATTGATGAAGACAGCTCCCAATATTGCTATTCCGTCAACAAGCCCGCCGGTAGCTATGGAAAAAAGAGATGATAGGGAAAGCAGGATGATGGGCAGAGACTTAAATTGAAATAGAAAGACCTTCCAGCGAGACCTTGGCTCAACATCCGGTATCTGATTAGGTCCATACTGGTTTAGGCTTGCTGAGGCTGTCCTTTCATCAAGCCCTGACCTTGGGTCAACCTGAAAATAATCTAAAACCTGAGATGCAGGCATCAAATGCCAAGGCTTGTTTTGAGTTTCAAAGAAGGCGATAAACAAAGGTTTGTTTGCTTTTTTTAGGCTCGCCTTCTTAGGGCTACCCTTAGGAATATTTTCAACGGGTTTGAAGTTTAGGATTAAAAACTCAACCTTAGAGGTAAGCTCTTCAACGGATAAAGCTTCGTCGAAATAGACCAAGAGGCTTCCGGTTAAAGGATTTGCAGAAAGCTTTTGATAGAAGGTAGGACGGAAAGGCTTTCTTCAAGGTATAAACACAGAGGCTTATTCCGGTATAGAGGCTTACCCTTTAGCCTAACCCGCCCCTTAAGCCGATGAACGACAGAGACCATAAAGACTTATTCTTCTTTCTTTTCCTCTTTTTTCACGGTTGGAAAAGCTGCAGATACTACCTCTTTTACACCCCCTACTACACCAAGGAGTAGCTCCTTGACAGCCTTGACCGCTGTTTTGCCGATGTTTTCTGAAGTTTGTATAGCACCACCTACGACAGCGTTGGCAACCTCTTCCACATTCCCCCCTATCTCTTTTGTAGCTTCAAGAACTCCCTCTGTCGCGCGCCTTGCTACTAATCCTACATCAGCACCCACATCGGCTGCACTTTTTACCGCTGTGGAAACAACCTGTTTAGCCACGCTTGTCAAGTCAGTCCCCAACTCACCGGCAGCAAAAATAACCCCTTTAGCTACATTCTTAACGCTGATAACTAAACCAGTTCCAACCTCCTCAGCCGCCTGAACGGCGCTCTTTACCACCTGTTCCGTAACCTTAAGGCTCTCGTTTGCTACCTCAGAAGAGGTCTTAAGGGTGGTAATGAATGTTGTTTTAGCTAAGGAAACTATCTCGTTTTCTACCTCTTGGATGCCCCTTAAACTTTTGATTATCCCTTCTTTAATTGCCGAGCCGTCTATGAAGGCAGTCTCTTTCCCGCCCTCAGCAGTTTTTCTCATTACATTGACCAGCCTCTCCTCAACTTTTTCTTCAAGATGGGGTTGAGCCTCTTGATTTTTTTCCATCTCATCCATAGTTTCACCTCCCTTAAGTTTTTTGATGATTTTAAAAACTATTTCCTAACATTTTTTTACTTTGAAGGTCTAAGCAAAGTTATAGCCGACATCAGCACAAAATACCAGAGCGGTGAACTCCATTTCCCTTTTCTAATCTCGTTCAAACCCGTAAGAAGGAAAAGGAGGAAAAGAAGGGTCCTTAAATCTAACTGATAAGACGACAACTTCTTAATCTTCTCATCCAATCGGTAAGTTGCCGCTAAGATTGTATCACGCAGAGTTTCCCCCTTTCCACTCCTTCCGATCCTTTTTATCTCAAACCTTTCTTCAAGTCTTTGGACTATTTCTTCTAATTCTCCATCGTACTGAATTAAAACACTACCCGTTAGAGGATTTGCTTTGATGTTCCTTATGCTCTCTATGTTTGAAAGACTTTCCAAAAGATTTTGAAAAAAATCTTGGTTCCTCTTTTCTGTAGGAAAGCGAAGACGAAGTCTTCCTTTAAGGCTATGGACGACCTCAGCTAAAGGCTTTTCGCTCATTTATTTCCAGCCTCTTCAAGCTCGGCTTTAGCCTCAGCCACCGTATCTTCAACAAGTTCCGCGGCTTCCGCTGCAATCTCTTTTCCCTTTTCATACAAAAGCAGACCACTTTTGATGGTCTCTTTAAAGAAGGCTCTTGCCGTAACTGTTAGGATCGGAACTACAAAAGGAGCAACAACGCTCGTCCCCAACCCTACCGCAAGCCCTAATAGAACATTCTTCTTTAGTCCATCTTCTAATAATCCCATAAACACCTCCTGTATAGTATTAATGTATAATCTAAAGTAACAATTGTTAACTAATTGTAAATAAAATATTAATAAAATTCATTGACAATATATTCTTTACTTTAATAAAAACATAAGTAGAAACAAATTTTTGTCAAGAGGAAAATTGTTGTGTGTGTCGTTACTATTTGTCGTTACTATTTTGAAATGTCACATTTAATTCCTAATTTGAAATGTCACATTGAGAGAATAGCGAGCAGGCGCTCATCCCCAGAAAAAATTACAATAGAGAATTCTCTCTACCGCTCGCAGTTTCATCTCAAGGAAAGCAAGCTCTCTTCTGGAAGGCTCCTCATTCTGTTCGGGATGAATGATGAATGTGAACATGAGAACAAAAAAACAAAAAGGGGGCAAACGCCCCCCAAGGACCTAATTGAAGCTACTCCTTAATAAATACCGTGTGCCTTCCAGTAAGCCCTGATTTTATCCTTTACAGACTTGGGAAGAGGCACATACTCAAGGTCAAGAGCCATCTTGTCGCCATTGGTGAAAGCCCAATCAAAGAACTTGACAACCTTTTTGTTTACTTCAGGTCTTTCTTTGGAAAGAAGGATAAAGGTTGCTCCAGCGATAGGATAAGCGTTTTTACCAGGGGCATCGGTTAACCAAACATAGAAATGCTTCTTTGGGTCAAGTTCTGCTGTAGCCGCAGCCTCTTTAAAAGTAGTATCGTCAGGCTTTACCGCATTGCCCGCCCTGTTTTTGACGTAAGCATAATCAAGCTTGTTCTGAATGGCGTAGGCATACTCCACATAGCCTATGGAATAGGGCGTTCTCTTAACATAGTTAGCAACGCCCTCGTTTCCTTTACCGCTTATCCCAACCTTGAAGTTCACAGAAGTTCCATATCCCACTTCCTTTGCCCACTCGCTGCAAACCTGCGTTAAATAGTGGGTGAATACAGCGGTTGTCCCTGAACCGTCAGACCTAAAAACAGGAGTTATTGGCTTAGAAGCAAGGTTTATATTTGGGTTCAAAGCCTTGATCTCTGGGGCATCCCAGGTCTTTATCTTCCCAAGGTAAATGTAGCAGATAGTCTGCCCGTCAAGCACAAGATGCTGACCCTTCAATTCAGGGATGTTATAAGCAAGGACAACTCCACCAATAACTGCTGGAAACTGAAGAAGGTTTTTGCTTTCAAGCTCTTCTGGCTTTAAGGGCATGTCTGAGGCTCCAAAATCAACGGTTCTCTCTGTTATCTGCCTTATACCACCACCAGAACCGATGGATTGATAGTTAACTTTGTTCCCAGTTGCCTTTTCATGCTCGTAAGCCCACTTGGCATAGATTGGATAGGGAAAGGTTGCGCCAGCACCGTTAATCACCTCCCCTGCTCTCAAACTACTACTTGAAAGAAGTAGAAATAAAGATGCTAAAAGAAACGCTAAAGCAAAGGTCAACGAGCAGAATTTAAACTTACCACCCATAGCACCCACCTCCTGCTTTTTTTTAGATAGGATAAATAAAAAATGTTAACGGATTATTAAAAATAAAATGCGAGGGTCCCTCGCTATGCTCAGGGACGATTAATAGATGCGATATCATTGAAATAGCTTCAAATAGTTGAAAAGCTTTCAAAAGAGGAAACAAAACTTGACTTTTTTTCAAAATTAGGTTATAAATGGTTTATGGACTTAAAAAGAGCTTAAAGGCTTCCTATGAAAAATAGTTGTAAAATTATATATACTTTTATAATAATTTTGCTTTTCTTACCCCTTTTCTTTTTTGAACAAACTTCTTCTGCCTTAGCGACAACTAAGACAAACAAGTCAACATCCAAAAAGACTACTAAAAAAACAGCCAAACAAACGACAAAGCCAAAAGCCTCAAAAAAGACTTCTAAATCTTCTTCTAAATCCTATACCCAATCCAGCTCAGCCTCAAACTTCGCAAGCCCAGAGGGCGAGATAACCTATCAGGTTAAGAAGGGGGACAATCTTTTTCGCATTGCCAAGCAGTTTGGCTTAAGCACTGAAGAGCTTATGGCTATTAACGGTTTAACAAGCCCTGCGCTTAAGGTTGGGCAGGTTTTGGTTATAAGAAGGCAAAAAACAGAACCTATCAAGGATGTATCACCGTCCAAAGCATCCGCTCCAGAGGGACATAAGGCACAATTCCTTGAGCATAAAGTATCTAAGAGTGAAACGCTTTTTAGCATTGCAAAAAAAAACGGATTGAGCGTGGGAGAAATCCTTGAGGCCAACGGTCTTTCTGATTTAACCCTTCGTGAAGGTATGGTCCTTAAGGTTCCTGTTAAGGATAAAGTCTTGGAACAGCCAAAGGAGCCTGAGAAACCCAAAGACATAGAAAAAACAACAGAAAAACCTAAAACACCCTCTAAAGGACAGGAAGTTGAAGCAGAACCAAAGAAGCCTCTGTCTGAAGCTGATGATGAAAGAGCAAAAAAGCGTTTGGCTGAAAGAAAGGTCTATCATGTAGTTAAAAAAGGCGAGACCTTAGCAAGCTTAGCCCGAAAATACCATACTACGCCAGAGGGAATAAAAAGGCTAAATCATCTAAGGACAGCAAGACTTAAGCCTGGACAAAGGCTATTAGTCAAGGTAGAAAAGGGCGAAGAGATAAGGCTTTCTTTCTCCCTTACCTCAGATATGTTTAAAAGCCCTTCGAGCGAGCCCTATCTTGTTCATCGAGTAAAGGAAGGGGAAACATTATACCGAATATCCTTAATGTATGGTGTCTCTGTAGAAGAGATAAAGCTTTTAAACGGTTTAGAGGATAACATCATCTTAGTTGGGCAGGAATTGAAAATTCCCTCTCAAGACCTTGAGAAGCCCCGTTTGAGGGAGCCTAAAGCCATGTTTAAAGCAGAAGAGGAGCCTTTGACGAAAAAGTTTGGAAGGTTTACCCTGGGCAAAGCCGATGTTCAAGCTCTAAGGGAGAAATTCTTAGAACTTAGCAGACAGTATGCTGACGTGAAATACCGCTTTGGAGGAGAAGGAAACGGAGCCCTTGATTGTTCGGCCTTTGTTCAAAGGGTTTATAGCGAGCTTGGGGTCAAACTTCCGAGAAGCTCTTATCATCAGTATCTTGTAGGGCAGGAGGTAGATAAAAACGAGCTTATTCCGGGTGACCTTGTCTTTTTTAGAACATCAAAGCGTGCTCCAGTGACACATGTAGGGATCTACATAGGCGACAACAAGTTTGTCCATGTCTCCTCAAACAGAAAAGGCTTTGCCATCGACTCCCTTGATGACCCCTACTATAGGGCTCGATTCGTAGGAGCAAAAAGGGTTCTAAACGGTGAAGTCTTGCAATACTTTCAAGAGTATAGAAGAGAAAGACAAGAAAAGGAGTCAGCAAGCCGTCCTGAAAACGCCTTTGATGTTTTAAACTAAATCTCTAAGCTTTTTAACAAACCCCTCCCAGGATAATCTCTCAATGATGGCTCCAAGCCTTTCTCCCTTTTGGTTGTGTTTTTTGTAAAGGTAAAGGACTTTCCTCAAAAGCTCGGGTATGTCTTCCGCCTTATAATAATCAAGGAAGGTTGCCAAACGGGGATGACGCCCAAGCTTCCCCCCTAAGTATACCTTATAACCTCGAAATTCCTCGGATAAGGCAAATTCTGGACATACCCTTAGGCAATGACCACAGCCAACGCAAAGCTCTTCATTTATAGTGGGACCGAACTCGGTAAGCTCAATAGCGCTCTCTTCGCAGACTTCAACGCAGGAGCCACAAAAACTACAAACCTTAGGATTAACGGAGATTTTTACCACCCCGTGAAGAGCAAAATCGCAGATATGGACCTGGGAGCAGGCGTTTGGGCACTCAGAAAGGCAAACCTTAAACTTATGATGAGCCTTCAACTTTGGTCCAACTTTAGAGGTCAAAAATTGGGTAAGCTTTTCTTCTACTAAAATCTTCTCTAAGGAAGATAAAAGATGGCTTGAAGCCGTTATAGCGTTTGGGCAGGAATCAACGCCAAAGCATCCGGATACTTCATAGCCCTTTTCCGCTTCAGAAATTTTACTTAGCAAAACTTCTTTAGCCTCTAAAAGGTCTTCAAGGGTAATTCTTTTCTTCCCCCTTTCCTGAAGATACCTTTCTACCTCCCTTTTTACCTTTTTTCTGACAAAAAAGGGAACCTGTTTAAGGTAGGCTTCGGCCTTAGGAGTCCACACCATTAAGCCTCCTCCGTTCTAAGGATTTCACCCTTTACTCCTATGGTATAAACTTTAAATTTAAAATCTTTGTTGGCAAGCCTCCGTGCTTGGTCAAGAATAAAAAAAAGCCCACGACAGCAAGGCACTTCCATTATGGCAAGCTCAAGAGACCTCAGGGACACTTTGCTAAAGATTTCGGCAAACTTCTCGATGTAAAGGTCTGCTGGGTCAAACTTTGGACAACCTATCATGACCTTTTTTCCGGGAAGGAGCTTAGTATGAAGCTCAGGGTAGGCTACGGGGACGCAGTCGGCACAGACTAAAAGCTGAGCATCCCTCAAGAAGGGGGCATTGGTGGGAATAAGCCTTATTTGAACCGGCCAATGGGTAAGGGAAGATGGGATGTCCTGAGGCTGAGAAACAGGCTTTTCCTCTGTTTCAAGAATTCTTATCTGGGTTGATGGGCAACCGCAAGCCATCGTGGGTTGGAATGTCTCTTCGCTTTTCTTCAGCTGATGAAGATGTTCTTCAACAGCCCTTTCATCAAAGGGAAGAGCTTCCCTCTCTACGATACGAAGGGCACCCGTTGGACATTCTCCAAGGCAAGCCCCTAAACCGTCGCAGAGGATTTCGCTAACAAGCCTCGCCTTGCCGTCGATGATGGCTATCGCTCCCTCTTGACAAGCAAGCAAGCATTTACCACAGCCGTTGCAAAGCTCTTCATCGACCTCGAGGATCTTCCTTAGAACCTTCGCCATGGTTTACCCCTCCTTTTTTTAGGTTAAAGCTTCAAATAATTCCCTTGGGGTTAGTCCTTCTTTAAGCTCCTTAAGCTTTAGCCTTATGTCACCAAGCACAGGCTCTGGCAGACGAGCCTTCTCCGCAACTTCCTTTAAATCATCCTTTGACAGATAATAAAAATAGAGGAGTAGTAGGTTTAAGCCAGGAGATTTTCCAGCCTCTTTAGCCTTTTCTTCCATTTCTCTTACTAAGCTTGAGATTTCTTTAAAAAGCTCTTTGGGGAGCCTTTTTTCAACCTCAACTGCTATGCGCTCTTTAAGGAGGTTACTCCTCTCCCTCAAAACCTCCTTTGGAAGTTCACCAAGGCAAAGCTCAGCGTATTGACAATAGAGGGCACATCCAAAATCCATCCTTGGATTGACAAGCACCCGCTTACAGCTTGGACATTTCCTTGAGGTATCATCCTTAAAGAACTCAACAAGCGCCCCACAATGGGGGCATTCAACCTCAAAGATGGCATCATCCTTCCAATAGCGAGTATCCTGCCCAGGACATCTCATAGCTTTTCCCCTGCTTTTGATTTAAAAGATTATCCCAAGAAAAGATTTATACCTTGACTTAAATCAAGAGGATTTATTAGCCAAACCTGCCGGTGATGTAATCTTCGGTGAGCTTCTTTTCCGGATTAGTAAATATCTTTTCTGTTGGTCCAAACTCCACAAGCTCCCCAAGATACATGAAGGCCGTAAAATCGGAGATCCTTGCTGCCTGCTGCATGTTGTGAGTAACTATGACGATGGTTATCTTTTCTTTTAGCTGGACGATGAGGTCTTCAATTTTTGCCGTTGAAATGGGGTCTAAGGCTGAGGTTGGCTCATCAAAAAGTAGGACTTCTGGCTCAACCGCAATAGCTCTTGCTATGCAAAGCCTTTGCTGTTGTCCACCTGATAGAGATAGACCGCTCTCTTTAAGCTTATCCTTGACCTCATCCCAAAGAGCAGACTCACGAAGGGCCTTTTCAACTCTTTCAGCAAGCTCTTTCTTGTTTTTTATCCCCCGCAGTCTTAATCCATAAGCTACATTGTCGATTATACTCATCGGAAAAGGAGTAGGCTTCTGAAATACCATTCCAATTTTTGAACGCAATTCTATCAAGTCTACATCGGGAGCAAGGATGTTTCTTCCTCTAAAAAGGATTTCTCCCTCGTATCTGTTCCCAGGATAAAGGTCGTGCATACGGTTGAAGCAACGAAGAAGGGTTGTCTTTCCGCAACCACTTGGTCCGATAAGGGCTGTAACCTTGTGCTTATAGATGGGGAAATTATTGTTTTTAAGCGACGGTTCCGAACATCCTGTATAGTAAAAGGATAGGTTTTTTACCTCAAGCTCGACGTTCAATGTTTACCTCCCTTTAGGATTATCCTGGCAATGAAATTAAGAATAAGTATTGTCATGGCAATCACAAAAGCCGCAGCCCAAGCTTGAGTGTGCCAGAAATCATAGGGACCCATAGCATACACAAAAATTGTCACCGTTAAGGAAGCCATAGGTCCGCTCATATTGTAGGAAAGAAAGTTGTTGTTGAAGGAGGTAAAAAGTAAAGGTGCTGCTTCGCCTATTTCCCTTGCTATGGCTAACAAAGCACCTGTTAATAGTCCCATTTTAATAGCAGGATAAAGCACTTGCAGGATGACTTTGTAATAGGGAGCGCCAAGGGCAAAGGCTGCTTCCCTCATGGTCCATGGAACTAACTTTAGCATGTGCTCTGTTGATCGAATAACTACTGGAAACATGATGATAGCTAAAGCTAGACTTCCGGCCCAACCGCTAAAATGTCCTAAAGGTCTTACCATAATAGCGTAAACAAATGCCCCTATTAAGATAGCAGGCACACTAACCATAGTATCTGCAAGAAAGCTTATAACTTTGGATAAGCGGTAAGTTCTTCCGTATTCTGCTAAAAATGTTCCTGCAAGTATCCCTATAGGTATACCTAAGGAAATAGCACCAAGTGTGATGAGAAAATGTCCAATAAAAGCATGCTTTAACCCTCCTCCAGGCTCTCCTGGAGGGGTTGGAGTTTCTAAAAAGAGTGATGGGTTTATGGAGGCTATACCATTGCGGATTACATCGAATAGTATAAAGAAAAGCCAAAAAATACCCCATAGTGCACACAAACCAGTAATGGTAAGGATGATTGTGCTGGTAAGTTTCCGAATTTTAAAGACCCTTTCTCTCATTTTTCACGAACCCTCAAAATGAGGTATTTAGAGAGCCCAATGATAAGAAGGCTCATGACATAGAGGAGCAAGGCAAGATAGAAAAGGGCTGAAAGATGGATGTCTTTGTCTGCCTCGGTAAACTCGTTAGCAAGCTTTACCGTTACTGTTGTAGTTGGAGTTAAAAGGGAAGTTGGAAATCTATTAATGTTCCCAAGCACAAAGGCAACTGCCATAGTCTCTCCAAGAGCTCTACCCAAAGATAACCCTATTCCACCAAATATACCTATTCTACAATAGGGGAACATCACATCCTTTATAACTTCCCACTTCGTAGCCCCCATACCATAGGCAGACTCATTTAAAACCCGAGGGACAAGGTAAAAAGATTCGATAGCAATGGAAGCCGTAAAGGGAATGATCATGATGCTTAGAATAATGCCCGCAGTAAGGAGGTCTATGCCCAAAGGGGTTCCTTCAAAAAGCTTTCTAAGAAAAGGTATTGGAGTAAAAACCTTTTGTAAAAATGGTTCGATATACCTTGCATGAATAGGTGCAAGAGTAAAAAGCCCCCACAACCCGTAAACAATGCTTGGAATAGCTGCAAGAAGGTCAACTGCAAGCCTTATCGGTTGTTTTAAGAAATTTGGGCAAACTTCAGTTACAAAAATGGCTATACCTAAGGCAATAGGAACCCCAAGAATTAGAGCAATAAAAGCTACGATAATCGTGCCAATTAAAGGGACAGCTCCCCCAAACTTTTCAAAAACCGGGTCCCACTCGGGAGAAAAAATAAAACTAACAAAACCAAACTTCTGAAAGGCTAAACTTGCTTCCTTTAAAAAGACAATCAAAATCCCGATGAGAAAAAGAGGGACAAGAACCGCCCCAAGAAAGGTAATAAGGTAGAAAAACTTATCCATGAAATAGTCCCATTTTTTTGGAATACCTAAACCTGAGTTCATTCGATTAACCTCGACTCTTTTTTATCTATGTTCTTAGCCAAACATCAAACTCAAAGAAAGTAATACTACAAATTTGTTAACAAAATTTTACTATTGCCTTGTAAATTTGTCCAATTGGTTCTAAATTAAATTAGCATGAAAAGATTTGCTTTCCTTGCTCAAATTCTTTTCTTTTTAATCCTGGGGGTGCTTATGGAGCCAAACTTTGGCTTTTCTTCCCTTGACTTAACACAAAAGGTTAAGGTTCATACCCTTTCTTCAGGCTTAAAAGTCCTCTTTTTCCCCTATCAGAGGGAAAGGGTAGTCACGGTAAAGCTCTGCGTAAAGGTAGGGAGCAACTACGAGTGGGATGAAGTAGCAGGAATTACCCATCTTATCGAGCACATGATATTTAAAGGAACTGAGCATAAGAAGCCTGAAGATATATCCGGAGCTGTTGAGGCAAAGGGTGGATACATCAACGCCTTTACCTCCTACGACTACACCTGCTACTATGTGTCTGGACCTACAGAGGTTTTTGAGACAGCCCTTGATGTCCTCTCTGAAGCGGTCTTTCACCCAATCTTTGACCCAAACGAGCTCTCTAAGGAAAAAGAAGTAGTCGTTGAAGAGATGAAGATGCGCCTTGACAATCCCTATGTTGTCCTTTACGAAGAGCTGATGAAGAAATCCTACACCAAATATCCCTACCGTAGACCCATCATCGGGTTTGAAAACACGGTTCGCTCTCTCACCAGGGATGACCTTTTCTACTTTGTGAACCACTTTTACACCCCAGAAAATATGGTTTTAGTTATTGTCGGAAACTTGCCCTATGATAAGGTGCTGAAGCTTTCAGAAAAGTATTTCTCTAACCTACCAAAAAGAACTCTCAAGCAAGTTGTCTTTCCTAATGAGCCCTATGTGGAAAAGCCCACCCTTTCTTGGTTTGAAAGAAAAGTAAAAGAGGGCTACTTCGCCCTTTCCTTTCCTGCTCCATCTTTAAAGGAAAATGATGCTCCTCTTGCCGACCTTTTAGCGGAGGTCCTCGGCGGTGGTAAAACCTCAAGGCTTTATCTACGCTTAAAAAGGGAACTAAACCTCGTTAAAAGCATCTCAGCAAGCGCTCTAACTCCCTCAGGTCCTGGTCTCTTTGAAATTACAGGAACTGCAGACCTTCAAAATTTCCATCCTATCTTACGAGAAACTTTAAAGGAAGTCTTGAAGATAAAACACTTTGGCCTATCGGAAGAGGAATTAAGACGAGCAAAAACGCAGGTCCTATCAAGCTTTATCTACGGACAGGAATCTACGGATGGTCTTTCAAGGACCCTTGCAACCTTTGAGCTGATAAGAGGCTCATACAAAGACATCGACTGGTATGTCAAACAAATTGAAAGGGCAACATCCGAGGATTTACAAAGGCTGGCAGAAAAGATCTTTAACCCCTCTAAACTAACGGTGGTTTTTCTCTCTGAGAAGACCCTTTTTGGTGAAGAGGAATTGAGAAAGATAGTAGAAAAGGAGATCCTTCTTGAGGAGGCTCAAGTCTTCCGCCTTAAAAACAACTTAAAGGTTATCTTAAAACCGCAGAAAGAGACACCAACCGTTGGGCTTGCTTTAGTCTTTCCGGGAGGAGTAAGGTTTGAAAATAAGGGGAACAATGGCCTCTTTCAAGCCTTAACCCTTGTTTGGACAAGGGGAACAAAGAAAAGGTCAGCTGAAGAAATTTCTCAAACCTTAGAAAATCTTGGCTCATCAATCGTTGGCTACACCGGACGAAATACCTTCGGATTAAAGGCGCTAAGCTTATCCAAAAACCTTGACCAAACCTTGGAGCTCTTTTCAGAAATTCTTTTTGACCCAAGCTTTAGCGAGGAAGAATGCGAAAAGGCAAAGCCTGAGCTTATGTCCATGCTTCATCGGCAGGAAGACCAGCCCCTCTCCCTTGCTCTTAAAGAATTCTTAGAGCTTATCTTTCCAGACCATCCCTATGGCTTAAACCAAGCAGGCTCTCAAGCCTTCTATCAAAGTTTCACCTGCGAAGACCTAAGGAAGACTTATCAAGATTTTGTGAAGCTTGACCAGGCAACGCTCGTTGTCGTTGGTGATTTTGACCCGGTAGACCTAAAGCTAAAACTTAAGAAATACTTTGAGAGAGGAGCGCTTAGAAAAGAAGAGAAAAAGGAAGAGCCTGAACCACTTTTTCCCAAGCCTGGCAAAAGGTTTACCCCTAAGGAAAGCTTTCAAACCCAAGTTCTTCTTGGTTTTGTTTTGCCTGGGCTTCTCTCTCCAGAAAGACAAACGATCGAGGTTCTAAACAGCATCCTATCAGGAATGGAAAGCAGGCTTTTTAGGACCTTGAGGGATGAGCGGTCTCTTGCCTACGCCGTCACCTCCTTCCTTGTTATGTATCCTAAAGCCTCTATTTTTACCTTCTACATCGCCTGCTCCCCTGAGAAAACAGACCAAGCCGTAGCTGGCTTTTTTGAAATCTTAGAAAAGATAAGCTCAGAAGTTCTAACCCAAGAAGAAATAGAACGAGGAAAGAATAGGCTCCTTGGGAGGTATAGACTTTCTCTTCAAAGCAACATCGCTAAAGCTGAAGATATGGCTCTAAACGAGGTCCTTGGTCTCGGCTGGGACTATCAAAAGAAGTACGAGGAAGAGATAAAAAAGGTCGACGCCGAAAGATTGAAAGACATCATTAAGAAGTATCTTAAAAAGGACAGGGCTTACCTCTTAATCCTTGGACCGAATGTCAAATCTAATTAGCATAGAATTCATCACGACCTCTCCCGAAGAAACAAAAGAACTTGCTCACAGGCTTGGCATACATCTAAGACCGGAAACCCTTCTTCTTCTCTATGGAGACCTTGGCTCAGGGAAAACAACCTTCATAAAAGGGCTTTGCGAAGCCCTTGAAGTCCCAGAAGATACCTTAGTTGTTAGCCCAACCTTTTCGTTGATAAACATCTATAAAGGACGCTACCCCACCTTTCATGTTGACCTCTACCGGTTAAGCGAAGAGGAGGCTTTTGAACTTGGGCTTTGGGAAAACTTAGAAGAGGGGATCATAGTAGTTGAATGGGCAGATAGACTAAGTTTTTTACCGCCCAAGGTAGAGCCTCTTTCTATTTTCTTTGAGCATTTAGACCTAAACACAAGAAAAATCAAGCTTCAAGGCTCTCAACAATGGCTTTACATCCTAAAAGAACTGGAAAGGGATGCCCAATCGCGTAGATAGGAAGTTCTTCAAGTAAAAAGTTTAGCTTAGAAGAAGATAGGAAGTTTTCCATAAAAAAGGACTTATACTCCTTCTCAAAAAGAAAATCTATTAAAGCGTTTATGACGCCACCGCTAAGGTAGATCCCCCCTAAAGGGAGATAGCAAAGGGCTAATTGAGAGCAAAATCTACCCAGATATTTGAAATAAGTCCTCACAGCTTGCCCTGCCCTTTTATCTTGCTTCTTTGCAAGGGCAGTGATCATGGGTGCAGAGAGCCTTTCTCCATGAAAGAATTCATAAAGGTTTTCAAGCCCCCTTCCTGATAAAACCTCTTCATAGCTTAGCTCTTTCTGATTTTCTTTTAAAAAGTCTAAAAATTTTAAGTCAAATCTATCCAATGCTTGAAAAAAGATATGTCCAGCTTCGGTTGAAATTAGGGTTAGAGGTTTCTCTTTTACTAAGACCCCTACCCCTAATCCAGTTCCGCAAAAAATAGCTACACAAACTCCCTTGTTAATCCTCCCTTCTTTTACTAATTTAAGGTCCTTCTTTTTTAGCTTTGCTAAAGAGGCTGAACCGGCAAATAGGTCGTTCACAAGGATTAGCTTTTTAAAAGGAAACTTGGCTTTTATTTTTCTTTCATCAATACCCCAACCAAGGTTCGTAATCCTTGCCCTGCCCTTAAACACAGGACCAGCTAAGGCCATACAGGCAACGGTATCCCGAGGTTCAACTTTAAAAAAAGATAGGGCTTCTAAAAGAAGTGAGAAAAAGTCGCTAAAATCTTTACTTTTTAAGCTTAAAACCCTTTTTTGACTTAGGACCCTTCGGGGTGTGGTTAGGACGACAAACCGAGCGTTTGTGCCCCCTACATCGGCAAGAAGATAAGCTTGGCTCAAGGACTATTTCGTTTTACCTTTTGTCTCTGCAGGTTTAGAAGCTGGTGCCTCCTTTTTTCCTTTAGTTGTCTCATAGTAATTGTCAAAAAGCTCTACAAGCTTTGGAGATATGTCGATCCTTGGGCTTGCGTAGTAGATGCCAGGCTGGTTTTTCTCAAGAATAAGGTCGATCTTTTCTTTTTGGACATAATCCTTAATTATGCCTTCAAGCTCTTTAAAGACAGGGTCAAGGAGCTTCTTTTCTAATTCCTGCATCTCAAGCTGAGCATCCTCCTGCATGGTCCTAAATTCTCTTAATTTTTTTTGAAATTCCTGTTGTTTCTTTTCTCTGACCTCTTGAGACCATAACGAGCCCTTCTTTTCTATCTCCTCTTTTAAGGCATCAAGCTCCTTTGCCCGAGCTTCAAGCTTTGCTTGAAGCTCTTCGTACTTTTTCTGTAGTTTTTCCATCACCTCTTGCCCATACTTTGAGGTGTTGACAACCCTCTTTATGTCTATAACCGCAATCTTTAAATCAGATTGAGCAAAAGATAAATCCATCATTAAAAGGCTAAAAGCCAAAATAAAAAGGCTCGCAACGAAGACCTTCTTCATCCCCTTTCCCCCTTTTTTATTTTTGTTTGATCACAAAGTCTACCCTTCTATTTAGGGCATAACAAGACTCATCATGTTCAGAGCAAATAGGGCGCTCTTCTCCGAAGCTTTCCACCTCAATCCTTGACTCTTCAACCCCAAGCCTAACCAACGCCTTCTTTACTTCAAGGGCTCTTTTCATCCCTAAGGCAAGGTTGTACTCGTTTGTCCCCCTTTCATCGCAATTTCCCTCAAGGACAATCTTAACCTCCTTTCTTTCAAGCAAGAACTTGGCGTTGCTTCTTAGCCTATCCCACATGTCAGAACGGATGGTGTAGTCATCGAAATCAAAGAAGATGGCAAAGAGAGGAGGGGTCCCCCTTCCGTAAAGCTTGATTGTGTCAAGGTCTAACTTTTTTTCTTCCCTTTTATCCTGCTCTTTAAGGAGGTCCTCTAAGCTAACCTTTTTCTCCTCGCTCACCTTCTTTGATGGTTCAAACTTGTCTGATGGTTGAGGAGGAGTAGAAACAGTTGGTGATACCGTAATGGGTGGGGCTTCTTTTTTGGCACACCCAAAGAGAACTAAGCTAAAGAACAGGCTCACATAAACGATTATTCTTTTCATGTTCATTTACCTCCGGGTGAACTATATCCCGTGATATCAAGCTCATACAAGAATTCTCCAGTCAAGAACTCAAGTTCCTTCTTAATATACCTCACTAATACACCCTGTAAAGTTAACTCCTCCGCAATGGCTTGAGTGATTAAAACATGCTCTTCCTGCTTAAAGGTGTCTAACAACCTTCGACAAAAAAATTCCCGACATAGCGGAGGTCTGGCAAAGAGCTTACACCCCACGGGACCGACAAAGAAACATCTCCCTGGAACCTCCCTTTCTTTGGGTAGTTCCTTTTTTAGCAAAAAGTTTAAAAGGATTATAGCTACTGTAGCCTCGTTCTCAAGCCCTGCTTTGCAGCATCCCTTTTCCTCAATGACGGTGCAAGCATAACATTCGCTAAAGCTTTGAAACTCCTCCATTCTCTTGTTTGATATCTCTATAGCTTTTTCGTATTTTTTTATAAGCTCCACAAAATCTTTTAGTTTTAAAAAATACTCTCCATAATTTTCAAAAATTTCTTGAGCCAAAAAGAACTTTTCAAACAGAAGTTCCTCAGGAAAAGCATACCTTCTTTGAAAGATTTTCTGAAGCCTGGTTTTCATCTTTTTTCATATTTTATCTTTTAAAGATTTTTAGTAAAGAGAATTAAAAAAAAACTGATGGTTTGAACAAAACTTCCCTTTTTACTCATAAGACCTGAGCCAAAGTTTGTAAAAAATGTTCTTAAAGGATATTGGGAGGGATGTTCAAAACCATGTTTAAAAGTTAAAATTTTTGAACACTATACTTTACATGCTTTCTGTTAAAAGGTTTTAAAAAATTCAACTTGATTAATAAAGCAAGGAGGATATATAGGGGCTAGCGGCTGTTTGCCCTTCAAAAACATTAGGCACCCCTACAATTTTTTTAACGGTCAAACGATGTTTGCCCTTAAATTTTTATCCAAAATAGACGATGTTACAGGGTTATAGGAATGGTGAATGTTTAGGGTCACGGAATTAGCATTCACCTAAATTAAAAATTAGAAGGGGGCTTAAAGCCCCCAAAGAATTTAGAACTTGGTTGAATGCTTAAGGTAAGGAGACTTCTTTTTCTTCGGCAAAGAAGAGGAACTTGTCTTTATTTTCCTTTTGCTGGTCTAAATTCTCAGCTGGACTTGAGGGTAAGTGCCAGAGCCTGACAGAAACTTTCATCTTCTTTACACCCTCTGGGAAGGGAATTTCTACAATTTCTTTAACGGTTTTTCCGGGCTGGAGTGTGGTATCTACCATATAGCCCGTCTTTCTATCAGCGCCAAACATCATCTTGTTATCCCTATCCCAGCCAGCAGCCATTGGCATATACACTTGGTAGTTTTCAAAGACCTTCTTTCCATCTGGGGTCACACTGGTCACTTCCAGGACCAGCTTGTTAGGAGAGGGTCAGCCATCGGGGATCCTGTGACCGGCTTTATTGGTCATTTTAACCACTACCCTGGCTTTGTTGTGATAGACACCTGGCTTGTGTAAGTAGGAATAGGGGAAGATCTCCACGCTATAATCTAAGGCTTTCTTTGCCATTCTCTTTTCCCGATAGGCAGGCATGAAATGTCCAAGGTTGTCCTCTCTCATGTGGCAATCTTGGCAAGTCTTTGTGCCCCCTGAGGGGATGTAGGCATGGAGATAGCTTCCGTAAGCCGTTGCACATTGACTTGGTTCAGGAAATTCAAAGTTTGGACCAGTTCCGTGGCACTGTCCGCAAAAGACTGCCCTGTCAATTACGGGTGATTTCTTTAGCTTTCCATACTTTAGGTCAAAGTGAGAACCTTCTTTTTTCCCATACACTGCAGACCTATCAACGAACCCGTCCTTCCACTTGTGAACAATGGCCATCTCCTGATGGCAAATCAAACAGTTGATGTTGACCTGTTTTACCTTTTCTAAAGCCTTTTCATCTCCCTCTGCCGCTGAAATGACAAGCTTTGCAAGCTCAACCGCAACGCTGTCTTCCGCATATTTTAGTTGAGGGAGGTGGCATTTTGCACAGAACATCAGGTGCTCAACCTTCAGGTCCTCTACCTTCGTGGCCTTGGCATGAGGATAGGTCTTACCATCAATGATCAACTTAATCGTTGAAGCCCAGGAACCCAAGGTTCTCATGGACCCAACCAGAGAGAAGGCATGGAAACTCTTAGACCACTCTTCATACTCCTTTTGATGACACTGTTTACAGCTTGAGTAGTCAAACATCTTGATAAGCTCATCCAGAGTCTTTGCCTTTTTAACCTCTCCCTGAGAGTATCCTAACCCAGGGAGAACAAAGGGTAATAGAAGGAAAAGGCTTAACAACCACAAACTTCGTTTAACCATGACCCACCTCCTAATGTTTTTATAATATAAAATTAATTCATAAATTAATAAAGACAAATAGAAATTTTCAATTAGTTTAATAAATTGTTTCAATAAATCGAAGATAAGCTATGAATATCTATCCAGGAACAGACCCTTATTTTATCAGTTGGACATTATAGAGGAGTTAATAAGGAGAATTACTAAGGCTTAGATACCGCACATTGTTTGGTATTCCGATAGATTTTAAGGGAAAAATTGGGGTTCAGGAGAGCGTCCTTGAGGAAGTTGAACAATTTCGGGTATTATATTATATTTTAAGATTGAGGAGGGGTGCCCGAGTGGACGAAGGGGGCGGCCTTGAAAGCCGTTGAGGGAGCTTGCTCTCCCTCCGGGGGTTCGAATCCCTCCCCCTCCGTAAACCTTTCCTTCATCACGCTTAAGGATATCAAGTGTTCAACATCTTTAAACGAAAATCAAAGGAAGTTCAAAGCGACTTAGCAAAGCCTCAAGAAACTGAACCTTTCTTTGAAGAGAAAAAGACTCTCTTTTTGCGCTTCAAGGAAGGCTTAAGCAAAACCAAAGAAAAATTAGCTCAAACTTTAGCCGAGGTCTTTGAAGTTGATAGGCTAATCACCCAAGCTGACCTTGAGGAGATTGAGGAAAGTTTAATCCTTTCTGACCTTGGAGTAGAGACAACGTTTGCTCTTCTTGAGCCCATTAAAAGGGATTTGAGCCTTGGAAAAAATATAACCTCAAAGGAGCTAAAGAACCGCCTCAGAGAAGGTTTGCTCAATCTTTTGGTTGACCCAACGAGACCTTTACCATCTCAAGGTATCCCTGCGACTCTCTTTTTCTTAGGGGTAAACGGTGTAGGTAAGACCACAACCATCGCTAAGCTTGCTAAAAACTTTAAAGATGGAGGCTACAGAGTTCTCATGGTTGCTGGGGATACTTTTAGGGCTGGAGCCATAGAACAGTTGCAAAGGTGGGGGGAAAGGGTGGGGGTTCCTGTTTATGCTCAAAAGGAGGGGGCAGACCCAGCCTCTGTAATCTATCAGGGTTTAGACAAGGCTATTAAAGAAGGCTTTGAGCTTGTGCTCATAGATACTGCTGGCAGGCTTCATACTAAATACAACCTAATGGAAGAGCTTAAAAAAATGACCAGAGTGATAGAGAAGTTTATTCCTCAGGAAGGATATGAAAATATTCTTGTCCTTGATGCCAACACTGGTCAGAACGCCATCTCTCAGGCGGAAAGCTTTTTTAAAGCTATACCCATCCATAGCGTAATTCTTACCAAGATGGACGGAACAGCAAAGGGTGGAGTTGCCTTTGCTATATCCAATAAGTTTAAGCTTCCCATAAGGTTTATTGGTCTTGGAGAAAAGCCGGAGGACCTTTTGCCCTTTGATAAAGAATACTTTGTTAAAGCCATACTACCTGAATAATGAAGCCTAAGAATAAACTATGGACCAAAAAACAGGATAAAAGCTCTTCTTTTAGTTGGACCAACAGGAGCAGGTAAAACTCCGCTTGGGAGGGTTTTAGAAGAGAGGGGTTTTCAAGGTTTTCGGGTTCATCATTTTGATTTCGGTGAGGAACTGCGAAAGATTGCGTCAAATCAAACAAAGGTAAATCAAGAGGTTGTTGACCTTGTAAGGATCATTTTAGCAGAAGGTAGGCTTTTAACTTCGGAGGAGTATTTTATCTTCTTAGAGACTTTAGATTAATTTGTTGGAAGAAAAGGATACAAAGAGGACGAGTTTATTGTTTTAAACGGTTTTCCGAGGGATTTAAAGCAAGCAGAATTCATCGAGGGTCATTTGGACATAGTTTGTGTTATAAATCTTAGCGTTACTTTTGAGGTTCTCTATTATAGACTCAAACATGACCCGGCTGGTGATAGAAAAGGTAGGACGGATGATACCCTTCAGCTTGTGGCTAAAAAATTAGCCTGGTTTTTCGAGAGGAACATCCCGTTAGTCGAATACTATAAACGGAAAGGTGCTAAGGTTTTAGAGGTCGTCGTAGATAAGGAAGACACAGGCGAAACCCTCTATCAAAAGCTTTTGAGTTTGTTAAAGTAGATATTACAAAAACATTCAGGCAACCGAACCGACATCACTACGATTTTCAACGAGTAAACGGGATTTATTTTTAGATTTTTTCATTGAGCGCCTAGCCTGGCTCCCCTACAATGAAAGGTTTTAAACAGGTTTCTTGAAATGGCCTTAATTGTCTCTGAGGCTGTTTCAAAAAAGTCCCCTACTTCGTTCTGCTGAGCGTCCTTTTTTGTCCTGCCGAGCGCAAGCCAAGGCATCCCTCACTTCGTTCGGGACAGCTTCCCGGGATGTCTTCCCGAGGCGCGCAAGCGCCGAGGGACCCCCTCGCTTCGCTCGGGGCGACAAAAAAGGGGCTCGGGGCAACAAAAAATAAGGCTCGGGGCGACAGCAGAAGGGCTTGCACAAATTTTTAAAACAACCTCAAATCACCTCTTGACAAATTAAAACATATAGATATTCTAATTAAAAGTTAGCTTATTAAGAAAACTTTTGATTAAAAGGCAAGGAAGATGGAAATAGATCTCATTGAGGATTATGCGGTAAGGATGGTTCTTTACCTTTCTCAAAAGGAAGGGAAGGTTGTTAGTCGTAAGGAGTTAGCAGAAAAGGTAGACATCCCACTTAGCTTGCTCTCAAGGATTGGGCAGATGCTCGAGGTTGCCAATTTAGTTTATGTCCAAAAAGGAAGAGGAGGGGGGTATAAGCTTAAAAAGAAACCAGAGGAGATAACCCTTCTTGATGTCATCGAAGCCATCCATGGCAAGGTCTATCTCAATCGATGCGTAGAATCTCCAGGCTTTTGTAGCAGGTCTCCAGCTTGTCCGATTCATGAAGTTTGGATTGAGGTTAACGAAAGGTTTAAAGAACTTCTTAAAAGTTATGATTTTAGTAAGTTATTAACCAAAAATGGAGATTTTCAAGGAAAAAAGTCCAAAAAACAAAAATAAGGAGGTGGGGCCATGGATGTCCTGTTAGCATCTCGTTTGCAGTTTGCAGCAGCTGCCATTTTCCATTTTCTTTTTGTTCCTTTAACCCTTGGGCTTTCCTTTTTGACCGCCATTCTTCAAACCCTCTGGCTTAAGACAGGGGATGAAGATTACAAAAGGGCGGCAAGATTTTGGGGAAAGCTCTTCCTCATCAACTTCGGCTTAGGAGTAGTAACCGGAATTACCCTTGAGTTTCAGTTCGGGACTAACTGGCGGTTTTATTCTGAGTATGTAGGAGATGTCTTTGGTTCTCTTCTGGCCATTGAGGCCACACTTGCCTTTTTCTTAGAGTCTACCTTTATCGCTGTCTGGTGGTTTGGTTGGGGGAGGATCAGTCCTAAGGTAAATACTCTTGCCATCTGGCTTACGGCCATTGCCTCAAACATCTCTGCCCTCTGGATCCTTATTGCTAACGGATGGATGCAGCACCCAATTGGCTATGTTATCAGAAACGGAAGGGCAGATCTTGATAGCTTTGCCGCAGTTTTAACCAACTCCTTTGCCTGGTGGGAGTTTCTCCACACTGTGCCTTCAGCCTATGTTTTGTCTGGTTTCTTTGTCCTTGGTGTTTCTGCTTGGCATATCCTCAGGAAGAATGAGCTTTCCTTTTTCAAGAAGAGCTTTAGGGTTGCTGCCATCTGGACGGTGATCTTTAGCCTTTATCTTATCGTGGAGGGGCACATCCACGGGGCTGAAGTTGCGGCAAAACAGCCTACAAAGCTTGCCGCCATGGAATCTCACTGGGAGACTGAAAAAGGTGCTGGCTGGGCTTTATTTGCTATACCAGATGAGGCAAACGAAAGAAATTCCGTTGAATTCATAAAGGTTCCCAAGGTTCTCTCACTCTTAGCCTTCCATGACCCTGAGGCTGAGGTAAAAGGGCTTAAAGAGTGGCCAAAGGAGGAGCGTCCTCCTGTTGCTTTAACCTTCTGGTCCTTCAGGATAATGGTCCTGCTTGGTTTACTATTTGGAGTTCTTTCTGTGCTTGCTTATATTAAGAGGAATAATCAGAATCCTCACCTAAGCTTTTAAAGGTGCTTGTTTGGAACATTCCTTTACCTTACATTGCCGGTCAAGCTGGTTGGATAGTTGCTGAGGTTGGAAGACAGCCCTGGATCGTCTACGGGCTTATGAAGACAAAGGATGCTGTGTCTCCTCTTTCTTCCCTTCAGGTTGGGCTTAGTCTTCCAGCCTTTATCATCGTCTACGGCATTTTGGGAGTTATCTGCTTCTGGCTTATTGCTTATCATGCACGGAAAGGTCCTGAGCCAGCTGAGGCCACTCTTAAAGTTGAAACAAAATTAGCTTAAAGGGGGTGAGACCATGGAGATGAACATCTTCCAAATAATTTGGTTTGTTCTCTGGGGAGTTCTTTGGGCTGTATACTTTATGCTTGACGGGTTTGACCTTGGGGCAGGAAGCCTCCTTTACATACTTGGTAAGGATGAGAAGGACCGTCGGGCTATCTATCAGGCTACAGGTCCTTTCTGGGATGGGAACGAGGTGTGGCTAATCACTGCAGATGGAGCAACCTTTGCCGCCTTCCCCAAAGCTTATGCGGTGATGTTTAGCGCCCTCTACTCTGCCCTTCTCCTTCTTCTCTTTAGCCTCATCATCAGAGGGGTAGCCATTGAGTATAGAAATAAGCATGAAAGCCCAAGCTGGAGGTCAATCTGGGATTTTCTATTCTTCCTTGGTAGCCCACTTCCTGCCCTCCTTCTTGGGGTGGCCTTTGCCAACATCTTCAAGGGAGTTGCCATCGACCAGAACGGGATCTTTCAAGAGCCTCTATTTCATCTTCTAAACCCCTATGGGCTTCTTGGAGGGCTTCTCTTCGTCTTCTGCTTTGCTACTCATGGTGCTATCTGGGTTGCCTTTAAGACTATGGACCCTCTTTCTGAAAGGGCAGGCAACTTAGCTAAAAAGCTCTGGGTTGTAACCTTAATTTTAGTAGTTCTCTTCTGGGCCTATTCCTTTGCGGCAACAAGGATTTGGGATAACTACCTCAAGGCACCCATTCTTTTCGTCTTTCCAGCCTTGGCCGTTATAGCTTACTTAAGCGTTCCAGTCTTCTTGAACAAAAAAGCCTACTTTAAAGCCTGGGTTGGGTCAGCCTTAACCATCGTTGCCTTCACTGCTTGGGGTGTAGAAGGGCTATTCCCCAACATTCTTCCATCTTCCATCGACCCAGCCTATAGTCTTACCATCATGAATAGCTCCTCAAGCGAGCTCACTTTGAAGATCATGACAGCGGTAGCAGTGATCTTTGTGCCTATAGTTCTTGCTTACACCATCTGGGCTTACAAAATCTTCTCCCATAAGATTACGGAAAAAGACATAGCCTACTAAAGCCCCTCATAACCCCCCTCCATTTTATTTTAATTTTCCAAGTTTCGTTTAAAATATTCCCCCATGCAAGCCTTTATACTTTTTAGACATGGAAAGATTTCCGAGGAATGGAGGGATAAATTTTACGGAAGGCTTGATGTTCCGCTATCTGAGGAGGGGATAAAAGAGTCTATTGAGGTGGCTAACACACTTTCTAACCTTGATGGAATAGTCAGGGTTTATGCAAGCCCCTTAGAGCGAGCATTGTTTCCGGCAAGGCTTTTAGCAGAAAGGAAAAGCCTTGAGCTGATCATAGACCCCCTTCTTGTGGAGATAGATTATGGGAGCTGGGCTGGAAGGCGTCGGGAAGAGGTTATGGCTGACCCCTTATACTGGGAAAGACTAAAGAATGATAGCGTTAGAGCTCCAAACGGCGAATCCATAAGAGACATAAGGGAGAGGGCAAGGGCATTTTGGGAGAAGGTGAAGGGGCTTGAGCCAAAAGGGATGAACATCGTCTTTACTCATGGTGGGTTTTTGCGGGCTCTATTTTGTGAACTTTTGAGCCTGCCAAGTAAGCACTTTTTTAGCATTGAGGTTCTTCATCTTCGGGCGATGCTTGTCCTTTTGTTCGAGGATGGCAACTTTTTGATCCGAGGGGTAAATGTGGTAGCCTCTGAGGTAGGGAAGATTATCGCTCTTAGCTATTGGTAGGAGGAGAGGGTATAAGGGTAGCAAATAGACTTCTTTGATTTATAATTATGATTAAGGCTACGTAGGGGCGGGTGCGACGGACCCTGGTGAACCCCGCCAGGCCCGAAAGGGAGCAACGGTAGCCAGGCTCTCTGGGTGCTGCCCGTTCCCTGCGTAGCTCCAATTTGCTTTTTAAAGGGTTTTTAAAGGGGAGGCGTGAGGGGGCTGGTGCCCCTCCCGGGCTTCAAACCCGGTGCACCCCTAAAAGGGGTGGGTGGGTTCAATTCTCATACGCCTCCGCCATAAAGCTTATGAAAAAACTCTTACTTCTGTGGCTTCTTCTTTGTCTTGTCTTCTCCCCGGTTCCCATTCAAGCTCTAATTTCTTTAGAAGAAGAGGAAAAGATAGGAAAGGAGGTCCTACAAGAAGTTTCTCGGCAAACTGAATTAATCCAGGACCAAGAGGTCTTATACTACATAAACTCTTTGGGTAGTTTTCTTCAAAAAAGGGGTGTTGGGTTTAGTCCCTTTAACTTTCAATTTTTCTTGATCAAAGATTCGGTTTTCAACGCCTTTTCCGTGCCAGGGGGATACATCTTTTTAAACAGTGGAATATTTGACCCCCTTGAGACAGAGGATGAGCTTGCAAGCATCCTGAGTCACGAGATGGCTCACAATTTAGCAAGGCATGTTGCGAAAAGGATCGAGACGGTAAAGAAGATGCAGATAGCAACCACGGCCGCAACCTTAGCGGCTATCCTTTTTGGCAGAGGAAGAGCTGGGGAGATAGCAGGCATAACCTCCACTGCCCTTGCCCAGACAAAGCTCCTTGCCTACAGCAGACAGGATGAAGAGGAAGCAGACCGGATAGGTTTTGAGGTGATCTCTAAAGCCGGTTTTAACCCTCAAGCCATGGTCAGAATCCTGGAGAGAATGATAAAGCTTTCAGACTTTGCCATCGAACTAAACTACAGGTATCTCCTTACCCATCCTCTCTCCCAGGAAAGGTATGTTTACCTCAAGAACCTTGCGGAGAGGACTAAAAACCTTCCTATGAAAGACCAGTATGCTTTCTCCCATGATGAGTTTTATTTTAAAAGAATAAAAGCCCGGGTTAAAGCCTTAAGCGAAGACCCAGCTGACCTTTTAGTAAAGCTAAGAAGTGAGCTAAGAGAAGCGGAGATTAATGGAAGGGAAGACCCCTATCTTCGTTATATCTTTGCCTTGGTTCTTTCTCGATCAAGGTTTTTTAAATCTGCAGAGGAAGAAATGCTAAGAGCTTTAAAGGAGCTCCCGCAAAAGCCTTATTACCTTTTAGACCTCGCTGAGGTTTACTATCTCTCAGGTAACTATGCTCAAGCTTTAACCGTTCTTCAGGCTCTTAAGATAGATGAAAGTTTGCCTATTGCTAAAATTTTAAACACCAAGGTAAAGTATCTAACTGCAAGGTGCCTTGCTGAAACGGGTTCTTTAGAAAAGGCCTATAAGCTTTTTCAGGAACTTTACGAGGACAATCTTGTTAATCAAGACTACATCTTTTTTTACTACTTTGGGCTTCTCTGCTCAAGGTTTGATAAACAGGGAGAATCTCATTTTTATTTTGGAAGACACTATGAGCTAAAGGGCGATTTTCGCACCGCTTTATACCACTACAAAAAAGCCCTTTCCTTTTTGCCTAAGGACACTAAAGTGTATAAAGAAGCAGAAGAAAAGGTAAAAGTTTATGAGGGCAAAAGGGGAAAACCTTAAATTTTTAACTACATTCCTTTTACAAATTTTGGTTATAGTGGTTATATTTATAATAGAGGTAAGTTATGGAGGGCGAAAGATGAGGCTTTATTCGCAAGCCTTCAAGGATGGCGACCGAATTCCTCTAAAGCATGTTATGCCCTTAGCAGGCGGACAAAATGTTTCCCCACCTTTAACCTGGGAAGGCGTGCCAAGCGAAGCCAAATCACTGGTTCTTCTTTGTTATGACCCTCATCCTGTAGCTAAAAACTGGGTCCATTGGATAGTCATCAACATTCCGCCTGAGGTAACGGGACTGCCAGAGGGTGCTTCAACCAAAGCCATGCCCAAAGGGGCGGTAGAGCTTAAAAACTCCTTTGGTTTTGTGGGTTACGGTGGACCACAGCCTCCCCCTGGCACAGGAGACCACCCCTATGTTTTTGTCCTTTTTGCCCTTTTCCAGAAAACAGTAAAGCTTCCCGATAAACCAAGTTATGACCAGATAATTTCCGCTATAAGACCTTATGTGATTGCTGAGGCAAAAATTACAGGCTACTTTGGTAGGTAGGAGGGCGATGGAAGAAAGAGCAAAAAACAGTGCTTATAGGATAAAAGTAAGGAAACCTTTTAAGGTTCCGGTGTTTGAAAAGGTGGTTTGTCCCTATTGCAAAAACCAAGATGAATTCTATGAGGTTGTAGAAAATGTAGCCCTCTATGTTCATTACCTGCAGACTGAAGACGGAAGGCTTGAGCCTATCGAAGAGGAGCTTGAGCTTTATGGTCCTACTAAGTTTTACTGCGGTAAGTGCCATGCAGACCTTACCTTCTTTAGAAAGAAATTTTAGATGCGCCCTTACTATGTTATAAAGTCCCTTTCAAGCTTCTGGCAGCGTTATCATGAACTAAAGACTGCTGATCTAATCCTTACTCGACTTCCCTTAAAGAAGGAAGATTACCCCCTATTTCTTGACCTAACAGAAAGAGGCATCCTTTCTTACCCGAGTTTTCTATCCCATCTTTTAAGCCAATCAAAGTGCTTACAGGCCGAGGTCTTAAGGGAATTTATGCCGCCTTATACCAAAGTAATTCGGGCAAAGATTGACCTCTTAAACTATATCCAAAAAACTCAGCTTGAAGGAAAAGTCATCGTCAAAAGGGATAGGGCAAACTGTGGGCTTGGTGTTCATCTTTTTCAAAGCCTTGAGGAGGTCTTCAACTTTGCCGGCACCCAGGTCCTGGAGTTTCCCTTAGTCATCCAGCCCTTTTTCTCAAATTGGATAGACATTCGAGTAATCATCCTCGGAGACCTTTATGTTGAAGCTTATGTTAGAGAAAATTTGACAAACTTTCGTCAAAACCTTTTTTTTGGAGGAAAGAGCAAGACTTATGAGCTAACGCCAAAGGAGCTTGATTTTTGCTTTAGAGTAATGGAAAGGGGTAAATTTCCCCAAGCCCATCTTGACCTTGCCTACATAGACGGAGATGGTCCCTTCCTTTCAGAGATAAACCTAAAGGGTGGAATAAAGGGGGCAAGAATTAGTCCGGCTGAATATGAAGCCTTAAGCTCAGAGCTGGAAAAAAGGTTTTTTTCCTCCTGGGCAAAGGACCATTCCCCTTACATTGTTCTTTAGCTTCAAGTTTTTAAGGCAGAGCCTTTAGAAAATAGTCTTTAACTACGCTATCCCAATCAAGCTTCCTCAACACCGGTTCTATCCTTTGATAGTGAGAGAGCTTTTCTTCCTTTGTTTTGGGTATCAGCTCAAAGACTCTTTTTGCTATTTTGGCTAAGATTGTATGCTCAAGCACTTCCCTTTGGTCATCCTTTAAGCTCAACAGGAACTCAGAGGGTAGGTCCCGGGCAAAGCCGATAAAATCTACGGCAAAGAAGGTCTGTTCTTCAGGGAAGAGCTTTTTAAGAAAGTAGTATACGCCGCAGGATGTTGAAAGGACAGGGAAGCCCCCTCCAGGCAGAGTTTCGATATGGGCTATACCAAAGGGCTCATAGATGGACATACCAAACTCGGCATCGCTTGCAAGCCTGAGGTCAATGGTGTCGATATCCTCAGCAAACTCTTTTCCGCATTTCCTTTTAGAGAGGCCAAATTGATTGATAAAAATTCCCTTTAGGGCCCGGGACTTTTCGTTAAACTTGGAGAGTCTTTCATAGATTTCAACTTCATATCCTACAAGGTCAGGGTAGCCAATGCGATGAACGAAGGGCCAACCGTATTCCTCAACCATCTTGGCTATGACCTCAGGCGGTCTACCTTGAGGAAGCTCCGTGGCAAGAAGTATATAAACCCCCTTTAGCCCGCTTTTTTCAAGAAGAGGATCAAGATAGGTAAGCAAGATAAAGTCCCGCCAAATGCCTTTGCTCTTAACCAGACGACAAACATGGGTAAAGAGGAGGTCAACCCGTTCCCAGAATTTATGGGAAAGACATTGCAGGATCTTTTCCTTAGCCTTAAAGGTTTCTTCTGTCAATCCATGGTCTACCGGGATGGCGTTGTAAACAACCTTGACTTTTTCCTCCTCTACCTCAGGACAAAGAAACTTGTATTCCTTGGCTACAAGGTCTCCAACGGCAAAGATGGCATCAAAGTGTTTGGCAAGCTTCACAAGAGCCGTTCTTCCCCAGTCCATCTGAGAGCCAAATATGTCTTCAAGGCTATTTCCTTGAGAAAGAGCCTCTTCAAGGATGGGATAGAAGGTTAAGTCATGTCCGGGAAGTCTTTCAACGATCCTTCGGACTGGTGCTACCTCATGGGCGTAGAAGATAAGCTTATGCCTTTCTTGAGAGTAGAGGGAAGAGATTTTAAGAAATAATAGAGAGGGTATGCCCATGTATTCGTGGGTAAAGTGATAGAATGTTTTAGCCTGAGGATAAAGGGCTTCGCTAAGCTCTGCATATGGTATTCCGACCCGAAGATATTGTTCATAGTCCCAGTCGTGGTCGTATCTATCGGAGGTTAGTCCATACTTTTCCCAGAGGAGATACTTGTGAGAGTTTACCAGGTCGACGGGCATATGAGTTATATCAACAAGTATAACATCAACGGTTGTTGACCTTTGAGGTAGGAAGGGATGGCTAATCTTTCGCTTCCCATAAACAAGATTGATCCCGTATTTTTCGCAGATAGAAGAAAAAAGCTTCCCAAAAGAGCCTGCGTCATACTTGTGTCTACTTTCATAGAGCACTATCCCGTCTTTCCCCAAGGCTGTTGAGGGATGAGCCGGTGGTTCAAAGAGTGGACCGTAGAACAGGGTCTTATCAAAGAAGGACTGATAGGATGGGCTTGTCGTAAGCCCGTTTAAGACCTCTCCAATTCCCCCTATCTTAAAAAGTGCTTCATGAGTGACATGGATTGCTACCCTCATGCCTCAACCTCTACATACCTTCCCTTTTCCTTCACATAGGCAATAAGCTTTGCATACATATTATCGTAGGTCAAGGTTTTTGCAAAGCCGATGAGGATGGGTTTCCGCGGTGTTAGCCTCAACTTTAAGCTCCTTTTTTAGCAGAAGATGCTTGATAAGTCTTAACTGTCCTGCATAAGGCGTAATGATCCCTATAGCCTTTACGTCTAAGCCCATCTCTATGAGCTCCTCAGCAATGCTTACGGCAAGCTCAGCCTCCATTGGGTTTTCAAAGGAGTTTGTTCCGCTTGGCTGGTATTCCTTTGGGTCAGCCCTATAACCTAATACATGCGATACTGAATAAGGAGCATGGCAGAAAGGCTTGGGTAATCCCGGATCAATCTTTCAAAAAGGGTTTGCTCAAGCTCCTTTGCCTTCTCACTTTGGATGACAGGGGGAAGTTGTTTGTGGTCCCCTGCTATGATAAACCTTTTTGCTCGAAGGATGGGTATGAGGGTTGAGGGTTCTATCTGCTGGCTACCCTCAGAAGTTAGCTAAGCCAAGCCTTTCAACCTCCTTTTCAAGCTGGGCATAGATGGAGTAGCTTTCAAGGTCTTCGAGGAGCCTTGCTGGATGCCCAATCCTTATATTCATGAACCGTTATGATCTCCTTGTCCTCCTCGCTAAACCTTATACCAAGGCTCCGTAGAGCTTTAGCAACCTGCTTTGCCGAGAAAACGCTTCGTAAGATAAGAGGCATGAGTCAAATTTTAGCACTAAAATAAAGTTTATTAATTCTTAAACTAAAAAAACCTAATCTAAGGGCAAAGGGTGTGGACCTATGTCACTCCAAGTCCTAAGCCGAGGGGTCTCCTTGGGGACGCCGTCCCGAACGATGTGAGGGATGCCTTGGCTTGCGCTCGACACCAGGGAGTAGGGGATTTTTTTGAAACAGCCTTGGTCAAAAGTTTGACATTTTCAAAATGGACCGTATAATAAGTTTTATCATGGAATATTTGATCGCTACTAACAATTCGAGGATGAAGGAGGTTTTTGAGCTTGCTCGGAGGGTGGCTCAAACCTTAAGCACTGTCCTTATCCTCGGTGAATCCGGAACAGGAAAAGAGGTGATAGCTAAATATATCCATCATCTTAGCCAAAGGCAAGGTCCCTTTGTGGCTATAAACTGTGCGGCTATTCCGGAGGAGCTTCTTGAAGCAGAGCTTTTTGGTTATGAAAAGGGCGCCTTTACAGGTGCTATAAAGGCAAAGCCCGGGAAGTTTGAGCAAGCAAAGGATGGAACCATCTTCCTTGATGAAATCGGAGACCTATCGCTTAAACTTCAGGCAAAGCTTTTGCGAGTCCTTCAGGAGCGGGTTGTTGAGCACCTTGGCGGGGAAAGACCTATCAAGGTTAACGCCAGGATAATTTCCGCAACCAACCAAAATCTTGAAACCCTGGTTAAAGAAAGGCGTTTTAGAGAGGACCTTTACTATCGCCTAAATGTTATCCCGGTCTTTGTCCCCCCTTTAAGGGAAAGAAAAGAGGATATCCCGATGTTAGCAGAATTTTTTTTGAAGAAAGTTTGCCAAAGGGAGGGAATTCCAATTAAAAAGCTTTCCCAGGATGTAATAGAGCGACTTTTAGAGTATAGCTTCCCCGGGAACGTGAGGGAGCTTGAGAACATGATCGAAAGGATGGTTATTTTGACCGATGACGAGGTAATAAGCCTTGATAAGCTCCCCTATCCCATGGTTGAAAAGCTAACAAAGGTCAAGGAAAGAAAAGAGGATGTAATAGATGAAAGGATTCTTCTCTCACCAAACTATCAATCGCCAGACAAGCTCCTAACAATCGATTTTAATTTAAACGAATATCTGAAAGAAATGGAGCTCTTTTATCTTAAAAAAGCCCTTGAACTTTCTAAAGGAGTAAAGAGTAAGGCCGCAAAGCTCCTTGGATTAAACCGCACAACCTTTATCGAAAAGTTGAAACGCTACGGGCTCCTTGATACAAAATCGGCATAGATTTTGAAAAATAAATTTTGAGTATGTTTAGAGCAAAAATCCTCGTCATCCTTGTTTTTATGCTGAGCTTTAGTTGGATAAACTCTTTAGCTCAAAGAGAAGACATAAGGAAACTTCTTAAGGAAAAGCTACGAGGAATTGAAGAAACAAGACCAACAGTCCCCCAAGAAACAGTCATTCAGGAAATTATAAATGCTTACAAAGCAAAGTATTATGATAGGATTGTGATTCTTGAAAAAAAATTGTCGAAACTTGCGGAGCTAAAGCCTGAGGAGATGCTGATCCTTGCTGAGGGCTTGTGGCTTGCTGGAGAGGCTGACCGGGCAATCGACTGGGCAAAAAGGGTGACAAGCCTTCGAAGAGAGACGGTAGATGCCTGCAGGGCAAACTTCATCGTCCTTTCTTCACTTTATCTGCTTGAAAGAACTAAGGAAGCAAAAAATCTTAAGGAAGAATTAATGGGTGGATTTTGTGGTGAGGTTTTAGCTACAGAAATACCTTTTCTTGAATTTCTGTATGAAGGGAAAGGGTTTGAAGGTGAGATTGAGAAGGACCAGAAATTAATATCTCACCTTCTTTATGCCCAGTTTAACTATTTTCTTAAGAAAGAGAAGTTTGCCCATGCAGAAAGAACTGCATACAGGTATTTAGCCTTAACAGGAGACTATACTCAAGGCGGAGAATTCTTCTTTAAGCTTGCGGAAGCTTACTTGGCAAAAGGAGATAGGGCTCTTGCCAAGAGATACTATCAACTTGTTATAAGTGAATGGGATCTAAGCAAGGCTTCCTTTTTATCTAAGTTTCGTCTTTATCAACTTGCCTATGAAAGAGCAAGGGGAAGGGAACCTTTGCCTCAGAGAACCTATGAGGACCTTCTTGGCTACATAATCCAGATAAAATCAAAGTATGGAAGCTTGCCCATTGCCGAAGAGGCTTCAGCCCTTGAGTTTGAAATCTACTATGACCTAAAAATTTGGGAGAGAGCAAGGATTTCGATAAAAGAATTCCTCTCTAAGTATCCTGAAAGCAAAAGAGTTCAAAGGGCAGAGGAGCTCTTTTGCAGAGTCATGGTTAACCTAAGCAAAGACCTTTTAGAGAAGAAAAGATTGGGTGCGGCTCAAGCCGTGCTTACTGAGGATGAAGAGCTTTTACAGGATAAACGATGTGGTGAGCCTTTTTATTTAATAGGTGAGGTCTACTTTAAAAATTTAGCCTATCTTGGAAGCCTTGGCCCCTATGCCAAAGCCCTTCTTTTTGGCGTAAATAAAGATAATAAAAGGGATCTTCTTTTAAAGCTTTCTTTTATAGCGTTTCAAAAGGGAGAAAAATCCCTCTTTCAAGAGTTTTTTTCTCAGCTTGAAAGGAGCTATAAACATGAAGTTTCAGACAATCCCTACTATCTTTATCTTAAAGCTTATCAGATTTCAGCTTCAGACCTTAAAGGAGCTTTGAGCCTCTTTGAAAAGGTTCGTCTTTTAACCCTTCCCTCTTACCTAAAGGTGGACCTAATAAACCATATCTACAGGCAGGCTATAGCAAGAGGAAACCTTGGGTTAGCCTACGATGTTTTGAAGCATCCTGCATTCAACGCCAAAGAAAGCGATTATTTGCTCCTTCTATCCTTATCCTTTAACAGGGACCTTAAGCTCTTTGAAGCAGTCTTTGCCGAAGCTCTAAGGAAGCACCCTGATAGCCCGGGGATACTTTTAATCTCTGCCTTATATTATGAGAAAAAAGGGAATTTAAAGGAAAGCGCTAAAGCTTGGCAAAGGCTTTCTCAGCAAAAATCTGAGCTTGCAAGCCTTGGGCAGAGGCAGAAGAGGATTGAAGAACTATTCGATAAGGCACGGGGGCTTGTTTACTGAATGAAAGGACGGGTCTACTTCTGCGGAGAATCTTTAGAGGTTAAGCTTCTACGGGATAGCTTAGAAGAGCGAGGGTTAGAGGTTGAGATTAAAACACTATCTGAGCTTGAAGGTCTGGTAAAGGAAAATGAACCGGATGTAGTTGTAATTGAGTTAACCGATAAGGTGAGCTCGAGTTTTCCAAAGTTAATTAATCTTCTTAAAAGTTTAAGCTCAAACGTAGTTTTCCTTGCAAACAAGATCTCGGTAGAGAAGGCAGTTGAGCTGATAAAGGCAGGTGCATACGACTTAAAGCTTCTTTCTTCACCCCTTGAAGTGATAGAGCGCACAGTCCTTCTTGCCCTTGAGGACAAAAGGCTAATCTTTGAAGAGGAGGGTTTTTTAACGAAGGACCCAAGGCTTGTTGCAAGCATCAAAAGGCTCGAACAGGTTGCCAAGACTGATGCTCCAATTCTTTTGGTAGGGGAATCTGGCACGGGTAAGGAACTTTTGGCAAGGTTTGTTCATGCAAAAAGCGAAAGGAGGTTTGGTCCCTTTGTAGCGATAAACTGCGCTGCCTTGCCTGAGACTCTTCTTGAGTCTGAGCTTTTTGGTTATGAAAAGGGAGCCTTTTCAGGGGCAAACTTTCGCAAAAAGGGAAAGATTGAGCTAGCCCATGGGGGAACCCTACTTCTTGATGAGATAACGGAAACAACGCCTCAATTCCAGAGTAAGCTTCTGAGAGTTATCCAGGAAAAGGAGGTTGACCGGCTTGGAGGCTACTATCCGATAAAAGTTGACTTTCGGCTTATCTCAACGACAAACAGAGATATTGAGAAGGTGGTAGCCGAGGGAAAGTTCCGCCAGGACTTATACTTTCGCATCAATGTTATCGCGGTGAAGATCTCGCCCCTCAAGGAGAGAAGAGGCGATGTCAAGCTTTTGACAGAGCATTTTGTGGAAAAGTTTTCCCGTATGTATAAGAAGGATGTTAAAGGTTTGACAGATAGAGCCTGGAAGTTTCTTATGAACTATCCCTTTCCTGGCAATGTAAGGGAGCTAAAGAACATGATTGAGAGGGGGGTTTTAACCTGCGAAGGAGAGCTCATCGACCTTCCACACCTTGTTGACCCCTTTTCTTCTGATTATTCCTTTGAGCCAATTTCTATGCCTCATTTCGAGCCCGCAAAGGGGCAACCCGAGCCTTCTAAAAGTCATCCCCATCCCCTTAATAGTCATCCCCATTCTTTTAATAGTCATCCCCATTCTTTTAATAGTCATCCAGAGCAAAGCGAGGGATCCCCCCAAGAAGAAGGACCTTCTAAAGATGCTGGCATGATTTTTGAATATAAAGATTTGGAGGTCAAGCCTCTTGATGAGCTTGAGCGGGAGGCAATTTTGAGGGCTCTCAAATTAACGGGAGGGAATAAGGCTAAGGCAGCAGAGCTTCTTGGGATAACGGTTCGGACGATAAGGAATAAGCTTAAACAATATGAAGAGCTTGGTTTAATAAAAAGGGGGGAGTTTGGCGATGTGGGGTAGCTTGCAGAAGGTTTTTAACCTTGGGCAGATAGCCTTAAAGTTAAGGAGTTTAAAACACAATCTGATTACCAGCAACATCGCAAACGTTGATACTCCAGGCTATCGCAGACAAGACATTCCTTTTGATAAGGTGATGCAATCCTACCTAACCCAGGAGAAGATGCTTAATACCACGCATCCCAAGCATCGACCTTTTAGAACAAGGGACCTTAGGGAACCACTTTCAACCTATCAGCCGAAGGACCTTGGCACACCGAACAATGTCTCGGTTGAAGAAGAGATGACCGCTATGGTTGAAAACCAGCTCCTCTATGAGGCTACGGTGCAGGCTTTAGTGAAAGAGCTTGAGAGACTAAAGGAGATAATCTCCGAGGGAGGTAAGTAAGGATGGACATCTTAGCAGCAGGGAAAATAGCAAGGACAGGGCTTATAGCTCAGAGGACAAGGCTTAATGTTTCAGCGGCAAACATAGCGAACGCCCATGTGACAAGGACCTTAGAAGGCGGTCCCTACCGAGCAAAGAATGTAGTGCTTCGCGCCGTTCCTTTAGCTTCAGGAAGCCCTCTTCGCAAGGTAGAGGTCAACGCCATAAAGGATGACCCTTCGCCTTTCAGGGAGGTTTACGACCCAGGACATCCTGATGCCGACGCAAGGGGCATTGTCAAGTATCCGAATGTGGATGTCATAACCGAGATGGTAGAGCTCCTTTCAGCAGGAAGGGCTTATGAAGCAAACTTGAATGTGCTTACAACCTCAAAAAGCATGTTCTTGAAGACCCTTGACCTTCTGAAATAAGCTGGAGGTTTAAGCTATGAAGGTTAATCCTTTGGGATTGTCTACTTATCAAGCCCTTGAAGTAAATAAGGCAAAGCCTAGGGATTTTTTAGAAGTGCTTTTAGACAAGGTGAAGGAGGTTGATGCTAAGGAAAAAGAGGCAGAAAAGGCTATCCTTGACCTCCTTTCTGGAAAGGAAGTTGACCCAGTTGAACTTTCCATGAAAGTTTCTCAGGCTGATGTTAGCATGAAGCTCCTTCTAAGGCTTAGGAATAAAGCTCTTGAAGCCTATCAAGAGATAATGAGAATGCAGATTTAAGTGAGGTAAGGTCACCATGCCGCCCTTAAATCCACGGGAGATCCTTAGCCAAATTAAAGCATCTTGGGAGAAACTGACAAGTAAACAGAAGGTTTTGCTCGTTGGTTCTGCCCTTGGTTTGACCCTTTTTATCATCCTTGGAGTTTGGCTTTTTACCAAAACTTCTTGGGGGCTTTTGTACAGAGGGCTTGATGAGGCGACAACTGGGCAGGTCCTTCAGTATCTCAAGGAAAAGAAGGTCCCCTACAAGGTAGCACCCGATGGGGCTATATATGTGCCGGAAGAGAAGGTTCCGGAGCTTAGGATGGAGGTAGCAAGCAAGGGGCTTCTAGGCGCAACTTCCCCTGGGTTTGAGCTTTTTGATCGGGATAAGATGGCGATGACGGAATTTCAGGAAAAGGTCACCTATCAGAGGGCACTTGAGGGAGAGCTTGCGCGGACCATCATGGGCATAAAGGGGGTAAAAAGCGTTAGGGTTCATCTTGCTTTGCCTAAGGAGAGCCTGTTCGTTGAGGAAGAAAAGCCTGCCAAGGCAAGCGTCCTCATTGAACTAAAGCCAGGGCAAAGCCTTACAAAGGAGCAGATAAAGGGCATTGTTAACTTGGTAAGTGGGGCTGTTCCTGGGCTTGCTCCAAAGAACATAACTGTAGTTGATGCAAGCTCTGGAAAATATCTTAACCTTCCTGAGGATGAGGAACAGACGAGCCTCTCTCAACTTGCCTACAAGAAAAAGGTTGAGGCTGACCTAAAAAACAAGGTGGAAGAGCTTTTGAACTCAGCGCTTGGATATGGCAAGGCTCAAGCCCAAGTTTCTGTTGATATATCCTTTGACAAAGAAAGCATTCAAGAAGAAACCTACGACCCTGAGGGTAGCGCTGTTCGTTCTGAGGATGCTGAGGAAGAAACTAAGCAGACGAGGACCCAGGCTGAAGGCGGTGTCCCTGGAGTAAAAGGGGCGCTAACAGAAAAGTTTGAGACAACCGAAATAGCCCCTCAGGCAGGAGAAACTTATTCTAGAAAAAGGGTAGTTCGGAACTATGAGGTAAGCAAAAAGTTGAGGTCCCTTGAAATAACGCCAGGAGTGATTAAAAAAATAAGTGTAGCGGTAATAGTTGATAAGTCAGCGCTGAAGGATAATGCTACCGCTAAGCTTGAATGGGTCGAAAACTTAGTAAAAGGAGCAATAGGTTATAATGCCGACAGGGGTGATGAGGTCAAGGTTGAGGCTAAAGAATTTCCAAAGCCAGAAGTTGTAAAGCCAGGACTTATGGATTACTTAGCAAGGTTTGCCTTACCCGTTGGTATTCTTTTGGGAATTGTGCTTGTCTACTTCTTGGTTTTGCGACCAATCCTTAAGGGTCTAAAACCAGTGCCAGTCCCTGCTGAGGGTCCACCCATTGCCAGGGTGCCTGCTGAAGAAGTCTTACCACCCGAGGAAGAGGAACTAATGCCCAAAGAGATTGCCCTTGGTATAATAAGAAGTCAGCCTGAGAGGGCAGCAGCTCTTGTCAAGAAGTGGCTCCTTGAGGAGGCCTTAGAAGAGAGAAAGAAAGCCTTGGCTGAGGCAAAATAAGCCATGGCAAAGCTTGACCCAGAAAAGTTAACAGGTCCCCAAAAGGCAGCCATTTTCCTTATGCTTATGGGTGATGACTTTGCTTCCGAAGTATATAAGTATTTGGATGATGATGATATAAAAAGGATCGGGGTAGAGATGGCAAAGATAGATTTTATACCCACGGAGGTGGCGAAGAGGATCCTTGAAGAGGCAAACATTGAAGCCAAAGACCTTCTTTCTAACATTAATCTATCTCCCGATGAATTTTTGAAAAGGTCTCTTATAGAGGCTTATGGAGAGAAGGGTAAGCAACTTTATGAAGAGATTAAAAAGGAGGTTGGCCCGGATTCCTTTAAAAAGCTTAAAAAACTTGACCCAAAGACCATTGCTAATTTCTTGGCAAGCGAACATCCGCAAACCATCGCCATAATACTTGTCCATTTGGAACCCGAGCTAAGCGGACAGGTTTTACAGCTATTGCCTGAAATGATAAGGTCTGAAGTTTTACTTAGGATTGCCCTTCTTGACAAGGTAGACCCGGAAATTGTCAAAGAGATAAGCGATGCCTTAGAAGAGGAGCTAAAATCAGTGGGTGGTGCCCTTGGTAAAAAGATGGGTGGTCCAGAGAAGGCAGCTGAGATCCTTTCCCATGCAGGGCGTGAGCTTGAGGATGAACTCCTTACTGAGATCGAGGATGAAAACGCCCCCCTTGCTGAGGAAATTAGAAAATATCTCTTCACCTTTGAAGACTTCCTCAAGGTGGACGACTTTGCTATTCAGACCATCTTGCGTGAGATTTCTACAGATGACTTAAAGCTTGCTTTGAAAGGTGCTCCTCCTGAACTTAGGGAGAAATTTTTCAGGAATATGAGCAAACGCGCAGCAGACCTAATTAAGGAAGAGCTTGAGATGATGGGACCTGTAAGGATAGCTGAAGTTGAAAAGGCTCAGATGAATATCATCCGTGTGGCAAAGAAGCTCGAACAGGAAGGAAAAATAGTCCTAACCCGTGGAGAGGAAGAGTTTGTCTAAGAAGGTTCTTAAAAAAGTGCAAGCCCAATACCTTTCCTACAATCTTGAAGAGCTAAACCTGCAAACTCAGAAAAGTATAGGTATAGCGCTGAATGAGACTAAACAGGAAGCCGAAGAAGAAAAAGATGGGTTCACTTTTACTCAAGAGGATATTGAAAGGATAAAAAGGAGCACTTATCAAGAGGGATTTTCTAAGGGGTATGAGGAGGGGAAAAAGCTCGGTTTTGAAGAAGGCTTTCGAGAGGGCTTTTCTGAAGGGAAAGAGAAAGGCTATGAGGAGGGAAAAGCTAAGGCTCAGTTTGAGCTTGAAGAAGAGCGAGCTCGCCTTAAACATCTATTAGAGGCTGAGGGTGCAAGACTTAAAAACCTGATAGATAAGCTTGACAAAGAGGCTCAAGCCTTAGTTTTAGATCTTGATAAAGAAATCTTGAACTTGGCTTGCTTGATAGCAGAAAGGGTGCTTTTTACTAAGCCGAAGTTTGATGAGGAGGCGCTTCTTAATCTAATCAGAGAGTGCCTTAAGTTTGTTGCTGAGGGTTTGAAGGTAAAGGTAAGGATAAACCCTGTAGACCTTACTTTGATTAAGGAACATCTTGATGAGCTGCCAGGAACCTATCATCTTGTGTTTGAGGAAGACCCAAGCTTGAGCTCTGGGGGGATTATTCTCAGCTCAGCAACAGGCATGATCGATGCTACTCTTGAAACAAGAATTAGGCAGGTTATAGCCAAGCTTAAAGATGAAAATTAAAGAATTAGCTCCTATCTATAATAAGATGCAAAAGGTCATTCCTTTTGAGGTCTACGGCTTCATCACCAAGGTCCTTGGATTAACGATGGAATCAACTGGACCTTACTTAAAGATAGGAGACCTCTGCGAGGTTCGCGCAAGGGATGCCAAGGTCTTAGCAGAGGTAATAGGCTTTAAGGATGAAAGACTAATTCTAACCCCCCTTGGGGAGTTGAGGGGTATTTCTGCCGGAGCAAGGGTATACCCCTTAGGACAAAGCGGGGTTCCGGTGGGGGAGGAATTTTTAGGTAGGGTAGTTTCAGCCCTTGGGCAACCCCTTGACGATAAGCCAGCTCCCTTACCAAGCTTCTACTATCCCTTACATGGTGAGCCACTTCGCCCGCTTGAACGGGCAAGGATCGAGAAGTTTCTTGATGTAGGAATTAAAGCTATAAACGCCTTATTAACCATTGGTAAGGGGCAAAGGGTTGCTATCATGGCTGGCTCAGGAGTTGGGAAAAGCACTCTCCTTGGAATGATCGCTCGATACACTAAAGCAGATGTTAACATCATAGCTTTGATCGGGGAAAGGAGTAGAGAAGTAAGGGAGTTTTTGGAGCGCGACCTTGGGGAAGAAGGGTTGAAGAGGTCGGTTGTGGTAGTTGCTACCTCAGATGAGCCCCCATCCCTTCGCTTAAGAGCAGCCTTCTACGCAGCCTCACTTGCAGAGTACTTCCGGGACAAGGGTTTAGATGTCCTTCTGCTCATGGATTCCCTAACGCGATTTTGTATGGCTCAACGGGAGATAGGGCTTGCAAGCGGGGAGCCACCCACGGCAAGAGGTTATACTCCTTCGGTGTTTGCTTTGCTACCTAAGCTCCTTGAGAGGGCTGGACCAAAGCTAAACTCAGGAAGCATAACCGGTATCTATACCGTCCTTGTAGAAGGGGACGACATGAACGACCCCATTGCTGATGCGGTAAGAAGCATCGTTGACGGACACATCGTTCTCTCAAGGGATTTAGCCCATCAGGGGCATTATCCAGCCATCGATGTCCTAGCAAGTGTATCCCGAGTAATGAAGGACATTGTGTCAAGGGAACATATTGATTTATACTTTAAAACTCTTCATATTTTAGCCACCTACCGTCGGGCTGAAGACCTAATAAACATCGGAGCCTATGTGAAAGGATCAAACCCTGATGTAGACTTAGCGTTAGCCTTGATTAAGGACCTACAAGCCTTTTTAAGACAGCGAATAGAGGAAGCGTATGACTTAAAAACCTCTATTGAACTTCTAAGAAGAATTTTTACCAATGCAAATTAGGCTTTTAGACCTTCTTAGTCGGATAAAAAGACTTCAAGAAGAAAGGGAGGGCCTGCGAAGAAGCCAAGCTTTGGAGATTTTAAAAACCTTAAAAAAAGAGCACGAAGAGCTTGTAGAGGAAAGAAAGGAGGTATCTCAGGTTTTTACCAAGAGCCGTTTTTTTAAAGCGGTTGAGCTTCAGGATTTAATAAGGCTTAGGGACAGTATTTTAGAAAGGGAAAAAATTGCCGAAATAAGATTAAAAAATGGATACGAGGAATTAGCAAAAATCGAGGAGGAGCTTTTAGAAAGACATAAAGAGCGAAGACTCTTTGAGAGGTTGAAAGAAAAGGAAATGTCGAAACAGTCAGAGGAGGAATTAAAAAAATTGTATCGGGAGCTTGATGAATTGGCCTTACTTAGGCATGGACAAGAGAACAAAAGATGAAAAGAATAGAAAAGATTTTTCTGGTAATACTTGGTCTTTTTTTTCTCAAAGCCCTCTTGTTAGCCTTTTATTCTGGGGCAGAGATGTCTGGAAGTTCTATCCCCCAGAATGCAACTACTGCTGACTCAAACTGTCTTGAGGAGCTTAGGGCTTCTCTTTTGCAAGAAAAGGAAACTCTTGAAGCTGAAAAAAGAGATCTTTTAACCAAAAAAGAGGAGGTTTTGCTTTTGGAAAAAAGGGCTCAGGAACAGATGGCAGCCCTTAAAGAGCTAATCAATAACGCCGAGGCTAAGCTTCAGGAACTAAAAGGCATCCAGGATGAGCGTTTTAATCTTTTAGTCAAGAGCTATTCTGAGATGAGACCATCTAAGGCGGCTCAATTGTTGCTGAACATGGACCGAGAAATGGCAGTCAAGATTTTGAGCCAGCTAAAAAGCTCCCAGGTGGCTAGCATTTTAGCTGCCATGCCACCAGATAAGGCAGCTGCTCTTGCTGAAGCCATGACCGGCTCCCCGGCTAAAGAATAGGTCCATTTTTATCAATTTCACGCAAGCCTTTTAGATAAGAAAAGCCCAGCTTCAAAAAGAAGATAAAGCGGTGTAGCTAAGAGGCTCATGTTTATGGCATCTGGAGTAGGAGTAATCACCGCGGAAAAAACGACTATAAAAAAGAAGATTTCTTTTCGATATTTACTCAATTTTTGAGGGTTTAAGACCTTTATCATAGTTAGAAAGATCATCATCAAAGGTATCTCAAAGATTGCGCCAAAGAGAAGAAGAAAAAAGCCAAAGAAGTTGGCAAAATGTCCAAGGCTAATCGCAGGCTTTATTTCTTCCGTTTGAAAGGAGAGCAAAAACTGAACCCCATAGGGTAGAACAACAAAATAAGCAAAAAGAACGCCTATGTAAAAAAGGATTACTCCAAAGATAAAAAAAATAAAAAAAAGCCTCTTGGACAGAGAAAGGAGTGCATCTAAGGTAGAGATTACGCCAAGCCAAACCAAAGGGAAAAAAATGATGACCAAACAAACAACGCTAAACTTTAGCATAGCAAGAAAGGGTTCAGAAAGGGAGAAAAAGACAAACCTTTGGTTGAATTTATGCTGAAGATAGTTTAAAGCCTGTGGAGAAAACCAAAAGATCAAGCCAAAGGAAAGAAGAATTAGCGTAATTAAGGTTAGCCCAATAGGGGACCTAAGGAGGGATAAAAGGGTCTTTATTCTTTGGGCTAAGAGTTTATAGGAGGTTGCTTCTTGACCAGTCGACTGCATTCTGAAATATTAGGAGCCCTTGAGCTGTTTTTGTCTTAAGGGCTGTCCATCTTGGATGGTTGGTAAAGTGATTGAAGGCTTCAGGATGGGGCATAAGCCCAAAGACCCTCCCGGTTTCGTCGCAAAGACCGGCAATCCCAAGAGGCGACCCATTAGGGTTGTAGGGATACTCAAGGGTTGGCTCCTTGGTTTCGGGGTGGATGTATCTTAGGGTTAATTGTCCTTTGGCCTCAAGCTTTTTCAAAATTTCATCACTTTCGGTTAAAAATTTGCCCTCTCCGTGTCTTACAGGTAAGTAGAGCTCCTCAAGTCCTTTCAAAAAAATGCAAGGAGTATGTCTTTCTACCTTAAGATGGACCCATCTATCCTCAAACCTTCCAGAATCGTTGTAGGTTAGGGTAGTAACCCGTTTTCCGAGGTATTCTCCGCCTGGTAGGAGCCCCATCTTAACAAGAAGTTGGAAGCCGTTGCAAATTCCGATGATAAGCCCCCCTTGGTCTAAAAACTTCATTAGGTCGTCCCACAAAGGGTATTCACCCTTGATCCTCAGCGTTTTAAAGCGGTGAGCGCAGGCTTGAGCTGCACCGAGGTGGTCTCCATCAAGAAAACCCCCAGGAAAGGCGAGAATATGGTAATCTGGAATCTTCACCTCACCCGAGAATACTTCAGATAGATGGACTATTTCTGGGGTTGCTCCGCAGAGTTTAAAGGCATAAGCTGTCTCAACTTCACAGTTTATACCGTAGCCCCAAAACACCAAAACTCGCACCTTTCCCATGGCTTGCCAACTTTCCAATTGATGGTTAAACTTTCTTAGTGCATTATAAAAGCTTTTTGCCAATTTTCAAAACCCTTTTATTCTTAGTTTTTATTATATTATTTAATTTCGTAGACTTCTCGCTTCCGCTCGGCTTTTTTTGGTCATGCCGAGGCGCGCAAGCGCCAAGGGATATCATGGGAGACCCTTCGCTTACGCTCGTTGTGACTAAGGTATATGCAGCTCAGCCTCCTCAAGTATTCTACGAAGTTAGCTTAGACTTAGATAAGCGAGTTATCGTTGGGAAGGCAACCTTCAAGTTTTTTGAGAAAAAGCTTTACATTATTAATCTTTCGAAGGCAAGGATTATAGGTATTTCTGCAAAAAATGCCCTGCATCAAATGGAAGAAGGGGCAAAGGAGTATCTTTTAACTTTTTTCCCCTCTTCAGCTGAGAGTTCCCTTGAGCTTAGCTTTGAAAGGGCGTTTACCCTTCGAGCCTTGCTCGAAGGAGAATACATACCATCTCCTTTCCCTTATCTAACAAACTCTCCTTTTATTTTTGAATTGAAGATGTCAATTCCCTACTACGAAGAGTCCTCGCGAAGCTCAGGGCGACGGATAAAATCCTCACAGAGAAGGGTGTCAGAAATTAAAGCCTTCATCTCTTCTGATTATTTCATGGAAAGCATAGAGGATAGTTTTAAACTTTTAAAGTTTATCAACAAAACCCCCGTTAATATTCTTCCACCCCTTATCATCGGTCCCTACGATAGAGAGCAAATTAGCGCAGGAAGCTTAAACCTTAATATTTTAACAACCGAAAAGCATAGAAAGTCCCTCATCAACCTAAAAAATGAGCTAAGCAAGCTTTTTGATAGAATAGCTTATATAAGCTTTAGCTTCTCGAACATATACCTAACCTACGGGCTTGAAGAGCAAATCCTACCAGGGCTTATTTTGTTAACTGTAAACAGAGAATACAGCCCCCAAGAGATAGTAACCTTGTTGTTAGAACATGAGCTATCTTATGGGCGTCAACTTTCTTCGCAAGCCCTAATCAAGGGATTAGCCATCTATCTTGGTGAGCATGAATTGACCTCAAATCCCATTGAGTTTAGGAGAAGGCTTTTACTTTCTCAGGATGAACGAGCCTATTCTTTCTACAGGGTCTTTGAGTTTGCCCAAAGGGTTGGGGAGTCAGGTTTTAAGGCTTCGGCCATGGAGTTTTTGAGCCAAAAGATCTCGGCAGGAGATTTTGTTAAAAAGTATCGCTTAGAAGAAAACTTTCCCCAAGGTGAAATCAAGGTTTTACCCCCTAAGGCAATCAAAGCCCAAATAAGCATCTATAAAAATTTTTCTCAGCTTAGTCAAACTGAGCCCCAACCCGGTCATTCCGAGACCCCACCCTCTCGAACCTCTGGTCAACAGATGGAGCTTTACCTCATTACAAACAACTTCAGCTTCCCTTATGAGCTTGAGGTTAAAGCTTCTTCCTCCCAAGGCGTGTTGAGCCGTGTAAAGGTTTTAAGTAAAGAGGAAAGACTTACCCTTGACCTACCAAGGGATGCTGCAACCCTCTACCTTGACCCTAATTATAAGCTCTATCGAATGCTTTCCCTTGAAGAGGTCCCAAGGAACATGGAAACTTTAATCCTAAAGCCGCTAACCGTAGTTCTTCCAGATATAGGGCTTCTCCCCCTTTATCAGCCACTGCTTAACTTTTTGAGGGATAGAAACCCAAGCGTGAAATTACTTTATGGCGAAGATAAATTAGACCTATTTTCAACCAAGGAAAGTTTGCTCTTCCTTCATCAAGCGCCACCTAATTATTTTATTGACCTTCCTCAAAAGGGCTTCTATATAAAGTTCCTTCCCCATCCAAACTATCCATTACATACGATAGCCTTTGCGAAGACTGAAACCGTTTCTGAGCTAACCAAGGCTTTAGAGTTCTATTCGAACTGGAAGACCGCTGAGGAAGTTCATATCACTAAAGGGAAAATAGGTAGTCTTAAAAAGTCGGGTCCTACGACAGGGATAACTTTAAAGAGCGATACAGCTTATGGACTAAAACCCCAGTTTCTAATGTCCCTTGATGAAGCAATTCCCCATCTGCTCTCTTCACGGATTATACTTATTGGCGAGGAGCATGATGCGCCTGCTCATCATAAATTTCAACTAGATTTGATAAAAAGGCTTTATCAACAGTTTCCGAAGCTTGCCATCGGAGTAGAAATGGTGCATAGACCATTCCAGCGAGAGCTTGATGATTTTATAAAAGGGAAAATTTCTGAGGAGACTTTTTTAAAGTCAATAGAATACTTTGAGCGCTGGGGTTACGATTGGAGGCTTTACAGAGATGTATTTCTTTGGGCAAGGGAAAACAAAGTCAAGATGCTTGCCCTCGACCTACCAAAGGAACTTGTAAGCAAAGTCCATAAGCTTGGGCTTCAATCCTTAACCGAAAAGGAAACAAAGGAGCTTCCAGAAACAGATTTCCAGCTTTCTCTTGGTTATAAAAGATATCTTGAAGCGGTTTATTCTCAGCATAAATTTTCGGAAAACGAAAGCACTTTCGAGCCCTTCTATCAGGCACAGGTCTTAAGGGATGAAGCCATGGCAGAAACCTTAGCCGAGTTTCTTTCCAAAAATCCAGATTACAAAGCTATCGTCCTCGTTGGTAAAGGACACATCCTAAACCGCTGGGGGCTATACTTTGCCCTGAAAAAGAGAGTTAAGCAACCCATTCTCAGTATAATCTTAGGGGATGTGCCTTTCTTTTCACCTGAGGTGGCAGATTATGTTTTTCAGCCGCCTGAGGTAGAAATTAAGAAGACACCGCAGCTCGGTGTGGTATTGGAAGAAGTGAAAGAGGGTCTTCTGATAAAGGAGGTAAAGCCTGGTTCTTTGGCTGAAAAAATAGGGCTAAAGCGAGAGGATGTTATTCTGGAGATAAACAACAAAAGGGTTCAGAAGGTGAGCGACCTTAAATTAGTCCTGACTTTTCTTGAAGATGGTGAAAAATTAGCCATAAAGATTAAAAGGGGGAATAGAGAAGAAAGCTTAAAATACAAGCCTTTGTAAAAAAGATTAACGGGGCGCAAGCCCGCGCCCAATTGTTTTATCTCCTACTCACGCTATTTTGCTTTAGATGCTGCTTCTTCTAACTTCTTCCCGGGAACGAATTTGGGAACTTTCTTTGCGGGTATCTTTAAAGGTTCACCTGTCTTGGGGTTCCTACCCTCTCTCGCATTCCTTGTCAACACTTGGAAGCTTCCGAACCCCACAAGGACAATCTTGTCTCCCTTGGCTAAGGCTTCCTCTACAGCCTGCATGAAGGCATCAAGAAGCTTCTCAGCGTTTACCTTGGTGGTTCCAGCGATCTCAGCCATGCGCTTCACTAACTCTGCCTTGTTCATAGGCACCTCCTTTCAAAACTTTTATTTTTCTACTCTTAATAATAACCCTTTTGTCTTTTGTCAAGAGGGAATTTTTGTAGTTTTCTCGTTACTATTTTGAAATGTCACATTTAATTCCTAATTTGAAATGTCACATTGAGAGGGTATCCTCCCTGTATCTTCAGGAAGGTGATAGCAATTAAAACATGTCGGATTTCGGGGGTTGAAATGGACAGGCTCAAGATTTTATCCTATGTCCTCAATGGTAAGCTTACTTTAAAAGAAGCTTCTCACGCTTCACACCTTAGCTATAGGCAGGCTATTAGATGGAAAGAGAGTTGAAGAGGAAGTAAGAGGAGGGGTAAAACAGGAGAGATGGAAGCCAGCAGAGGACCATCCCTGGAGGCCTAGTTTTAGATTAAAGAAAAAGACTAAAGATGTGACATCCCAAACTGGGAATTATAGGTGACATTACCATTAGTAATAACAGTAGAATAATCACTAAGGGACTTGAATACTTTTAAAATTTCTCTATAATTTTAAATTTAAAGGATTTTTAAAAATGGATAATGCGTTGCGAAAAGAGGTAGCCCAAGAAAAGCATCTTTTGCAAAGCTTTATAGAGGCATCCTCTAATATTGATAATATAAAACATCACAATGCAAATCCTATTGACGAAAAACTTTTCTTTAGCACAGAAAATATTAAGATATACAATGATGATTTCTTAACAACAACTTTCATTGAAGAAAATTCTATTGATCTAATAGTAACCTCTCCTCCCTACAATGTTGACATTCACTATAATTAGTTTGATGACAAAATTTCTTATAAAGATTATTTAGAATTTACTGGACTTTGGCTTAATAAGGCTTTAAATGTCTTAAAAGATGATGGGAGAATGTGTCTTAATATTCCTTTAGATAAAAATAAAGGAGGGCAACAAAGTGTATATGCAGACATTTTAAACATAGCCAAAAAAATCGGATGGAAATACCATTCAACTATTGTATGGAATGAAGGTAATATTTCAAAGAGGACAGCATGGGGATCTTGGTGTTCACCATCAGCACCATATGTAATAGCACCTGTTGAAATGATAGTTTTGTTGTATAAAAAGAAATGGAAAAAACAAAAAACAGGAGAATCAGATATAACAAAGGAAGAATTTATAGAATGGACCAATGGAATTTGGACTTTTCCTGGTGAAAGTAGAAAAAAGGTCAAGCATCCGGCTCCTTTTCCGATAGAATTACCTAAAAGGTGTATAAAACTTTTTACTTTCATTGGAGAAACAGTGTTAGACCCTTTCCTTGGGAGTGGGACCACTTTGGTTGCATGTTCATTGCTTAATAGAAAAGGAATTGGAATAGAAATTGACAGGTCTTATTGCGAAATAGCCAAAAAAAGATTACTCACTGAAGGTAAAATTTTCACATTAGAATTTTCTCAAAAACCTGAAACATCTAAAAAAAAACAAAAAATAATGGGAGCTTTTGTTTGCACACTTTCTGAAGAGGATTGGCAAATTACAAGAGAACTAGGTATATATGTTAATAGATATTTTAAAGAAGGAACCGAAAATCCTTTTAATAAATCTACTCAACTGTCAATAATTAGAGACCTAATCGCGATGCGAGAAGGTGATTATTTTTTTTTCATTTACGAAAAAGAAAAACAATCCATGGAGTTTATAGAGTTAGAAAAGATCCATATTTTGATAATAAAACAAAAATATGGAACAACGATACGGAGCTATTTCCCTACAGATTTTTATTTGAACCCCATCCAGATTATGAATACCTTGCCAATTATGACGCAAATATAGAAGTTCATTCTCTCTATGAATACATAGATAAGGGGACTTTTCGATCTTTAGTAACATTAGAAAATGAACAAAATATTGAAGCAAGAAGCGTAAGAAAAATTTTAAAAGAGGATGCCGAATTAATAATTAAGCTTCTTCATAGAGATTTTAAATTTCGAAAAAGACAGTCA